>Ga0209601_1000186_pt1 | contig 50183 bp, 42 predicted proteins | sample COGITO_mtgs_1104_4_FD_184796 | JGI IMG/M metagenome (GOLD analysis project Ga0209601, IMG submission 184796) | Pelagic marine microbial communities from North Sea - COGITO_mtgs_110426 (SPAdes) (version 2) | ecosystem: Environmental > Aquatic > Marine > Epipelagic ...
GAGTAATTGTTCGCGGCGAGTAAAAAAATGAAAGACACAACAAAGGCTCTTGTTTTGGGTAAGATAGCTGTTGGTGAAAAGGGCCATATTCTAAGATTGTGGACAAGAAAATATGGACCTCAGGCATATATTATTCATTCTATTAGAAGCAATAAAAATGGAATTAGGCCGGCAGTTTTGCTTCCTATGACTTTTATAAATGCAACAGTGCATCATAGTAATAATGGTGGTTTAGAAAAAATAAAAGAAGTTGATGTAGCTAAAATTTGGCATAGATTAACAACGAATCACATAAGACAGACTCTTTGTCTTTTTTCCGCAGAAATTTTGCAAAAAACTCTCCAAAATGGAGATGCTAGCTTTGCTTTTTTTGATGATTTCATGGTTATGTTAGAGAGGTGGGACACAAGTAATGTGAACCTAGCGATGTCTGCAAATGAGATGCTTTTATTGGTCTGGAAACACCTTGGCTTTAATATTGACTCTAGAGATTATGGGGATGGTTATGTTTTAGACCTACGCGAGGGAGTATTCGTTTCTAACCCCCCTACCAATAGTGATTGTATATCTCCAGAAACATCAAAAGAACTTGTTGACTGGTTTAGAGATAGGAATAAATTGGTTTCTAAAATAGCACGTCTAGAAATAACTGATGGTTTGATTCTGGGCTTAAAATGGCATTACCCTAGCTTAGGGAAAATTAATTCTTTAGAGATATTGAGAGCAATTACCTTTTAGTTATCAACTACCAGATCAATGAATAAACTAATTTATGCGAATAGAGCTTAGCGCAGCTTCAAGCTCTAGCATCATTTTTCTTTTTTTGGAGCTTGGAGCATATACCAAACTGGTCATTGATATTCTTTTGTTTTGTTTTTCGTCAAAAAAAGTATATGTAACAAATGGCCCCCCCCCAAAACCCCCCTCAGTTCTGAAGAGCCCCCGTTGCTCTATGACATACTTCTCATCTATATTACTATAGTTTAAATCAATAGAAACATCCGTTTCAATTTTTAAAAAGCTTTTATTTTCAGCTCCCTCGAAATATTTTTTTAATAATTTATTTTGTTCTGACAAGATAACCGCTTCAGTATCATATATACTATCGAAATAAGGCGCAGACCACGCTATTAAGTATTGAATACTTTTTTTGGTATCAGCTCTGAGGATTTTAATATCCTTTTTATCCAATGTTGTCTTATATCCTTTTGGTATAAGCATATGCTTAATTCCCACTTTTTTTAGGGATTCTGGAAGGTTCTTTTGAGAATTTCTAGAAATACGACTAAGTAAAATTGAATTATCATGTCTCTCAAACTGCTTAATGAGTCTAGTCGCATTTGATTTAAATAATTGAGTTACTCTTTTGGCTGATGGAGCAATAATTTGAATAACTAATTGAGGCTCTGACCAAACATTTTTTTTCACAATAATCGAGCTAGAGTCGGGTATAACAATTATTGAAAGAATACTCTTTGATCTTCTTGTGATTTGGGAAATACTCTTAATAGGCAGCCTCGAAAGATCAAATTTTGATTCATTTTGTGGCAGCCCAAGCACAGGGCGAGCGAGCTCTTCCACAAATGATCGCCCACAAAGTTTCCAAAGGTCATCATCGCAAAATATAGTTAATTCATTATGTGTTCCATTTGATGATGGAAGGCTATACTTTGAAATCGAATTGGATCCGCCATCAATATCAACAGAGCTATTACAACTCGGTTGGAAAAAAATAGAAAACATTAAGACAACTTTGATCGTTTTCAAGATATTATATTTTTAATTTTTGACCAATTCGAATTCTTGTGCTTCTTAGATTATTCCAACGCTTAATATCCCTAACTTTTAAATTATATTTTTCAGCTATCTCACCGAGAGTGTCGCCACTTCTGACAATATGAACTCTTCCTGAAGCCAATTTCCAAGGAGGAGGTAAAGGAGTCTTTTGTAATCTTATGGATGTCATTCTATAAAGAGAGTCAGCGACAAAAGAAAGTTCCATCATTTTATTTTTTGGAATATAAAAAATATACGGAATATTATTTTTTGGAGGAGGTACATACTGATGTTTGTATTGGGGGTTTAAACCTTGAATAATGGACGAATCAATTGATAGCAAATATGCAATATCGAATAAGTGTATTCCTTTTTCTGCTTTAATAGTGTCCACTTGAAAATAGTTAATTTTTTGATCTGTGCTGACAACCCCATGTGTGCCGGAATAGTTCATCACATATATGGCAGAAATCAAAGAAGGAATATAATTAGCCGTTTCTCTGGGTAAATAGGGACGAATCTCCCAAAAGTTTTTCCCCCCACCGGAATTTCGAATGGCTTTAGTCACATTTCCAGGCCCAGCATTATAGGCGGCAATAGCTAATCCCCAGTCACCAAATAAGTCATATAATTTCTTAAAGTATCGACATGCCGCATCTGTGGATAGAAATGGATCCATCCGTTGATCAACATAAGAGCTAATCTCAAGACCCTGCATTTTTCCGGTAGCATACATGAATTGCCAAAGACCCGTCGCGCCAGCTTTACTCTTTGCTTTTGGGTTAAGTGCGCTTTCGATTATTGGTATAAATTTTAATTCTAATGGCAATCCATATTGGTCTAAAACAGATTCAAATAATGGGAAATAGAATTCAGAACGGGATTTAAGATTTTTAACAAAATCAAAGTTTTGCCCAAGATAATATTTGATAATATTTCGAACTTCATCAGTTAACCTGAGATCTAAAGGGGTATTATCATCTAATTTCTTTATTCTTTGGGCAAGAATAGAATCATGTAATTGACGGATTCCTAAACTGTTATTACTGGGCTGATCAAATTCGTGTAACAAATAATTTTCAACCCATTTATTAAGAACAAAATGGATGTAAGCAGAATCGATTTTTTCCGGAGTTGCATCTTTTTGGATACTGTCGACATTTCTATTTTGCCCATTTACTGGCAGTGAAAAAATTACAAAAAAAACAAAATATAACCGAATCATTTATTTACTGATTCAATAACTTTTGCGATCGCAAAAATAGACTGTTCGTCAAAATTAGATCCCATGATTTGCATTCCATACGGCAATCCATTGCTGTGAGTGCCTATTGGAATTGAAATAGCGGGTATGCCAGAAAGGGGAGCCTGAACGGTAAACATATCTTCCAAATAAAGTATCGTAGGATCAGCATACTCTTGACCCAGGGGAAATGCTGTGCTTGGTGTTGTTGGGCCAATTATTCCATCTAGACCGTCAAGATCCTTGATGGTTGAGTCTCTTACTACTCTTCTCGCTTTTTGAGCTTTTCCATAAAATGCGTCATAATATCCGCTGCTTAAAACAAATGTGCCTAGCATGATTCTGCGTTTCACTTCTTCTCCAAAACCGTCACTTCGGGACTTTTTATAAAGAGACTCGAGATCTGTAAAATTTGAATTTCTGTGACCTATATGAATCCCATCATACCGCGCTAAGTTTGAACTTGCCTCTGCTGTTGTTAAAATATAATATATCGGGATTAAGCTGTCGAAAAACGGGAATTCTAATTCTACAATTTTGTTACCGGAGAGCTTTAATTTCTCTACTGTCTCTATAAATTTTTGACGAATTTCAGGATCAAGAGCTGTTGAATCTATCATGCTTTTATAGTACCCAAGCCTTAGCGTCTTTTTTTTATTTTTTACATCAAGCATTTTAGGTACTTCCAACTCAGAACATGTTGTATCATAGTCATCTTTACCAGAAATAACTTCTGTTATGATGGCTAAATCTTCCAAAGAAGATGCTATCGGTCCAACTTGATCAAAAGATGAGGCATATGCAATAACACCATGTCTTGAGACTCTACCATAAGTGGGCTTTATTCCATAAACACCACAGAAAGCTGCTGGTTGCCGAATTGAACCCCCGGTATCAGAACCGAGAGAGGCGTGACAGAGCCCTGCTGCAACTGCAGCAGCTGAACCCCCGGAGGACCCTCCTGGTGTCATTAAAGGGTTTAAAGGGTTTTTGACAGGCCCGTAAAAAGAGGTTTCGCTAGAAGATCCCATTGCGAATTCATCTCCCCCGGTTCGTCCTATAATGATGGCATCAGCATCTAATAGTTTTTGCACCACAGTGGAATTAAATTGTGATTCAAAATCTTTTAACATTTTAGAACTTGCACTGACTTTATGACCAGCATAGCATAAATTATCTTTGATTGCTATTATCATTCCAGCCAACTTACCTGAATTCCCATTCATAAATTTTCTATCTACCTCCACGGCTTTAGAAATGGCAGAATCCTCAAAAAGTTCGATAAAAATGTTTAGATCAGATTTTTCATGAGCTAGATCAATAAAATATTTTACCTCTTGAACACAAGAGGTTTTTCCGGCAGTTATTGCCGACTGAAGCTCACTTAGATTAATTTGAGTCACGCTTTTTTTTCCGCCGAATCGTTTTCGTCGTCGTCCTCTTCTTTGACGGCTTTTTTAAATTCCTTAAGTCCTCCACCAAGCCCTTTCATCAATTCAGGGATCTTACGACCTCCGAATAATAATAAGACTATAGCGAGAATCAAGACAATTTGCCATGGGCCGATCATTCCTAAAAAAATGCTTAAAGTCATTTTAATTTTATTTAATAATGGTAAAAGTACAAATCCATAATTGGTTAGCTCAGCTTTTCAGATAACTCTTGAAGTACTTTTTTAGGAGATTTCTCGTCATAAAGTATTTTATATACAGCTGAAGCAATCGGCATTTTGACATTTTTGGATTTTTTTATTCCTCGAATGTGCTTTGTGGCGAAGTATCCTTCAGCGACCATACTCATTTCTAATATTGCGGAACGAACGGTATATCCTTTACCAATTAATCCACCCAGTGTTCGATTTCTGCTAAAAGGAGAATACATAGTTACAAATAAGTCACCAGAGTATGCGGTTTTGGAAATGTCCCTTTTTAATGGACTGACTGCTTTTATAAAACGCTTCATTTCTCTTATAGAATTTGATACGAGTACGGCTTGAAAATTGTCTCCGTAGCCCAGACTTTGAGAAATACCGGCGGCAAGAGCGTAAATATTTTTAAGAATTGAGGCATACTCGGCCCCGTGAATGTCTTCAGTGCGGTTGGTTTGGATATTAGCTGATCCAAGTTTTTTTGAGATTAACTTAGAGAGGCCTTTATTTTGAGATGCTACGGTTAAATATGAAAGCCTTTCAAGCGCAACTTCTTCAGCATGGCACGGCCCTAAAATCGCTCCAAAATCATTGTAAGTTAAATTGAATTCTGAATGAAGATAATCCCCAACTGTTTGATGAGTTTCAGGAACAATTCCTTTAATTGCTGAAATGACTAATTTATCTTTAATTATTTTCTTTAAAGGAGAGATAGCGTCTACAACATATGCCGAGGGAATAGCTAATATTAATATGTCAGCATTCATTGCAATCTTTAGTATGTCGCTGTCTATGTTGATTTTATCAATATCAAGTTCTGCATCTGTAAGATACTTAGGGTTATGCTGATGAAGTTCAATATGAATAATGGAAGCTTCGTCTCGAATCCACCAACCTAAACTATCACAGTTTTGACTAATAAGTTTGACCAGAGCAGTTGCCCATGAACCACTTCCTAAAATTGCTATCGAACTGTTTTTCTTCATAGACGATATTTTATTTTAGAGTAGGCTTGATTGGTATTTGAAATGAGGGAATTTATTTAAGTTTTGTAATATCTGGAGAACAACTTCTGTTATTTTCACAAGGCCTGGGCCATCAATTTTCTCAAAATCATCACTTGGGGAATGATAATCCTTGTGAATTCCAGTATGTAACATTATAGCTGGAATGCCAGCATCGATAAATGCATAGTGATCAGATCTTGGAAATATCTCTGGCACATTTTTAATATTGATTTCTGTTTTAGGTAAATCATTAATAATGGTTCTCCATTCTAATGCACTTGATGTTGCATAAATTGTCAGTGAATCAGAATTATTTAACCGACCAACCATATCAATATTTATCATCTGTGAAATTGTATTAGGGTCGAGAGGACAGTTTTTAACAAAGTGCTTTGAACCAATTAACCCGTCTTCTTCTCCTGAAAAAGCAAGAAATATCACATTACTCTTTTGCAAGTCAGAATTAAGACTTAATTGATTTAGTACTTCCAGCATAACACTAACACCACTTGCATTATCGTCGGCACCATTATAGATTCGACCGGAGAGCTCCTTGCTACCATGGTACTCTCCTTTTCCAAGGTGGTCATAATGTGCTCCAATAAGAACAGTATTCTCCGCACCCAAGTCAAGCATTCCACCTATATTAAACCCTTCATCATTACGCTTCGAAATTTTGGTCACCATAATTATCGGTTTTTTACTTCTATGAATTTTATTTGACCACTTTTTCCCAAAAATCATAGAGACATTGGCACCGGCTTCTTTCAGCTTTAAAAAAGTATACTTTGAGATTTCATCTCTTCTATTATTTCTCTTTGAAAGCAGAATAATATCTTTCGCGCCTCTTTTTTTTGCTTCTTTAATACGGCTTAAAATTTTTGATTGATTTCCAGCTCTTTTCTTTTTATTCTTGGGAACATTTAATTCTATTAAGACTAATTTGCCATCCAATGAGATTTCTGAAATGCTTTTATAATCATTAATTGAATCACTGTGAATTCCGTGTGAAACATAAACGACTTCTCCAATAAAATCCTTTGTCAAGGAGTAAGGAGAAATGTATAGTTTTTTGCCTAAATAGAGAGTGTCTTTAGCGATTACTATATAATTTCTGTTCTTTTGAATTTCCGTTGGTCTTGGGATATCAAATGCTTGCTTATAACCCTCATTAAATAATGGTTTTAAACCAACCCGCTGGAAAGCGTCCTGTATATGTTCTGAAGCTAAATTTGCACCAGGCGTACCAGGAAGCCTGCCAGAAAGATCATCAGAGGACAAGAACTCAATGTCCTTCATCAAACGAATTTCAACTTCTTTATGAATAAAATTGAAAGGTTCAATTTGACCTTTTACACATATGCTTAGACAGGAGAAAAAAGTTATAATTAGGTATTTCATTACGAATGAACTTCTATATTTCTATTTAGAATTTCCCCAATTTTCAGCTTTTCTTGAACTTAAATACAAAAGAATCACACCAATAGTCACGCATGAATCAGCCACATTAAAAATAGGGCGAAAAAAAACAAAGTATTCACCGCCCCATATAGGAATCCATGAGGGTAGGACCCCTTTCCAAAGCGGGAAGTAAAGCATATCTACAACATTACCTAAAAGCATTGGAGCATAACCAATAGTATTGAACTCTGCAACTCCAGAATACATTACCCATTGATTATAATGTTCATTATAAACCAAACCTTTATCAAATATTAAACCGTAAAATAAGCTATCTAAAACGTTACCAAGTGCGCCAGCCAGAACAACACCGAATGAGATTAGAACAAATTGCCTAGCGCCTCCTTTGGCAAGTCGAAACATGTACCAAAGAATTCCAAGTATTGCAATAACTCTAAACGAACTTAGAATATATTTCCCAATAATGCCTCCCCACTCAATACCGAAAGCCATTCCCGGGTTTTCTGTAAAATGGAGTTGGAACCATTCAGTTAATACAATACTTTCCCCTAATGCAAGGTTTGATTTGATCCATAATTTCGATGCCTGGTCTAGAAAAACCAGACAAATTGAAATGATAAATGGAAGGCGTAGAGCCTTATTCACCTTTGTTTTAACTTGGCTTCCATGCTCATAGTTGCATGAGGAACAAGCTTGAGGCGTTCTTTTTCAACAAGCTTACCAGTAACCTTACAAATTCCATATGTTTTGTTTGAAATTCTAGTTAAAGCAGCTCTTAGGTCACGTAAAAATTTTTCTTGACGAGATGCTAACTGAGCGTTAGCTTCTTTACTCATGGTTTCAGACCCTTCTTCAAAGCTCTTAAAGCTAGGAGCAGTGTCTTCTGTTCCATTATCCATATTATTTGTAAACTGCTCACGAAGAATGTGTAAATCTTCTTCAGCTTTGTCAATTTTACTTTGAATAAGAACTCGAAACTCTTCAAGCTCTTTATCACTATATCTTATTTTTTCTTTTTCCATAATTGTATTGAAAAACTACTTGTCGCCGAATATAATCAAATAAGCTTAAGGTATTCAGAAATAATACATACTTGAAATTTAAATATACGCTGAAATCATCATTTTTTAAGTCCGAAAATCATATCGTGTCCATCAAGCTCTACTTGAGAAACAATTACGTCATTCGGAATAGAAGAGCTGTAATTTAGCGAAATAGCGAGAACCTCACTCGAGACATAATTCGAGTGTGCTTTAATGGCGTTAATAATTTTTAAATCACCATTTACCCACAAATTAATTCTATCAGTTATATCAAAGTTTTGCTCTTTTCGGATTGTCTGAATACGATTTACAGCTTCTCTAGCTAATCCTTCTTGAATGAGTTCTGGACTTAATTTTAGATCTACCGCTATAGTGACACCTTGCTCTGAGGCAACAGCCATTCCCGGTATATCATCTGTGGTTATGTCAACATCTTCATTAGTTATTTTAAACACTGAAGCGGATAATTTCAAGTCTAGATTATGGTTTTCTTCAAGGGTTTTTAATTCTTTTGGAGAAAGAATTCTTATTGCTTCAGCAACTTCATTCATTGCCTTTCCTGCTTTGCGTCCGAGTGTTTTAAAATTCGGCTTACCACGTTTTACAAAAATTCCCGAATCTTCTTTTATCAATTTAATTTCTTTTGCATTTACTTCTGAGAGAATTAGGGACTTTATGGCCAAAATATCATTTTCTTGAGAGCCACTAAATACAGGAATAATTATTCTTGATATGGGTTGACGAACTCGGATGCCTTCTTTTTTTCTGATGCTTAAAACCAAGGAACTCATTAATTGAGCTAGCGACATTCTCCTCTCTAAATCTTTACGAATTTTTAGTTCGTTAGAGACAGGAAAATCAGATAAATGAACAGAACGCGAGGTTTTTGTCAAATCTTGATAAAGTTGATCGGCATAAAAGGGCGCAACTGGGGCAATAAGCTTTGCGATAGTAGTTAAGCATGAGTAAAGAGTTTGATAAGCCCCCAGTTTATCTTGCCCCATTTCGCCTTTCCAAAATCTTCGTCTGCAAAGACGAACATACCAATTACTCAACTCGTTTTGAACAAAATCACTGATAGGACGAAATGCTTTAGTTGGCTCAAAATCATCTAATTTCTCAGTAACTTCTTTGATTAGACTATTTAATTTTGATAAAATCCAATGATCTATTTCTAAAAGGTTGTTCTGCGAAACTGCCTCAGCTAAAGGGTCGAATCTATCAACATTTGCATAAAGAGAAAAGAAGCTGTAGGAATTATGAAGTGTGCCAAAAAATTTTCTTTGAATTTCTTTTACGCCAGCAAAATCAAACTTTAGGTTATCCCAAGGTTGAGAATTGGTAATCATATACCATCTTAAAGCATCAGCACCATAATCATTTATTGCTTGAAATGGATCAATAGCGTTACCTAATCTTTTAGACATTTTTTGTCCATTTTTATCCAACACCAGACCATTAGAGATTACAGCTTTGTAGGCCACAGAATCAAAAGCTAAACCAGCAATAGCATGCATTGTAAAAAACCACCCGCGCGTCTGATCTACGCCTTCAGCGATGAAGCTAGCCGGAAATTCTTTTTTTGAATCAATCAGGTCTTTATTTTCAAATGGATAATGTATTTGCGCATAAGGCATTGCGCCAGAGTCAAACCAAACGTCAATGAGATCCGTTTCTCGATACATTGCTTCTCCAACTGAAGAGGTTAATATCCAATTATCAACATGTGGTCGATGGAGATCTATTTGTGAATAATTTTCATCACTAAAATCACCCGCTACAAATAATTCTAATGGGTTTGAGTTCATATGTCCGGCAACTACACTTTTCTGCAATTCTTGTTTTAATGTATGAATTGAGTCTATTATTTTTTCTTCGCTACCATCTTCTGTTCTCCATATAGGTAATGGGATTCCCCAATATCTACTCCTACTTAAATTCCAATCGTTCAAGTTTTCTAACCAATTTCCAAATCGGCCTGTTCCTGTTGATTCCGGCTTCCATAGAATTTCCTTATTCAAATCTTGCAGTTGCTTCTTAATTGCTGTTGTTTTTATGAACCAACTATCCATGGGGTAGTAAAGAATTGGCTTATCAGTTCTCCAACAATGCGGATAGCTATGAGAATATTTCTGAATTTTAAATGCTTTTCCTTCTTTTTTTAGTTGAATACTTATTTGCTCATCTACGCTCAGTTTTGGCCGTTCATCATCTAAATAATATTCTATTTTGACATATTGACCAGCTAAATCTCCCATGCAGTCAATAAAACGGCCTTGTAAATCAACGAGAGGAACAGGGTTTCCAGAATTATCTATAACGAGCATTGGTGGAACACCAAATTCTTTGGCAACTCGAGCGTCATCGGCACCAAATGTTGGAGCCGTATGAACAATACCGGTTCCATCAGAAGTTGTTACAAAATCACCTGGAATAATTTTAAAGGCATTCTCAGGGTTTTCATATGGCTCTGCATAAGGCAATAAGGGCTCATATCTGAATCCAATAAATTCTTTACCAAGATGCTCGGATAGTTTTTGCCACGGCAACACTTTGCCTTCTGGAAGATCAGAAATATTCTCGTCTTCTTTTCGGAAGTAATGAAATATCAAATCACTTGCAATTATTACCTCTTGAGGTTCTTTGGTGTAAGGATTGTAGGTGGAAATTCTGCTGTATTTGATTTTTTTGCCTATTGTTAAAGCGGTATTTGAGGGCAATGTCCAAGGAGTAGTTGTCCATGCCATAAAATGAACGCTAGAATCACCAAAAAGAGATAAGCTTTTTTTAGATGAAATTATTTTAAATAGAGCTGTTGCACTTACGTCTTTAACTTCTCGATAACAACCAGGCTGATTCAGTTCATGTGAACTTAATCCGGTTCCCGCTTTAGGTGAATAAGGCTGAATAGTATAACCCTTATATAGAAAACCTTTTTTATGAATTTCGGATAGAAGCCACCAAACCGACTCCATGTATTTAGACCTGTAAGTGATATATGCGTCTTCAGTATTAACCCAATAACCCATTTTCTCGGTCAGATCATTCCAAATGTCTGTATATTTCATAACAGCATCCTTACAAGCTGCATTATATTCTTCAATAGTGAGCTTTACACCAATATCTTCTTTAGTAATTCCTAGAGATTTTTCAACACCAAGTTCGATAGGTAATCCATGAGTATCCCAGCCAGCGCGTCTTTCAACTTTAAACCCTTTTTGAGTTTTATATCTGCAGAAAACATCTTTGATGGCACGGGCCATTACGTGATGTATCCCAGGAAGTCCATTAGCTGAAGGAGGACCTTCGTAAAAAACAAAATTTGGAGAATCTTTGCGTATTGACGTTTTAAACACATCGTTATCTTTCCAAAACTTCAATATGTTTTGTTGAGTTTCAGAAAGATTTAAAGGGCCACGTTCAGAAAATAATATGCTCATAGTGAGGCTATACACTTTAGTTCGATTGCTATTGGCGTTGGAAGTGAAAGGACTTCTACTGTAGTCCTACATGGTCTATTGTCCGTTTTTTCAAAGTACTCCGAATAAATTTTATTGAATTCAGCGAAGTCACGCTTCATATCTGTTAGATAAACTGTTATATCCACAAGGTCCGACCATTTACACCCGGACTCTTTTAGTATGGTCTTGATATTAGCAAAAACGCTATGAACCTGTTGTGTGAAATCGTAATCGATAATTTCTCCATGAGAATTAATAACTAAACCTGGTACAGAGGATTGGTCTGTTCCACTTTTAGGTTTTCGCGGACCGACACCAGACATAAAAATCAGATTTCCCACTCGCCGTGTCATCGGATATGAACCAACCGGCAACGGCGCATTGGATTCAATTTTTTTATTTGTAGAGCTCATTACCAACAAAAGTACCGAATTTGATGCTTGACTTAAAGCATATTGGTCTATAAACTCAATATTTTCATGAGATGAATTTAAAATTGTTAGATCAAATGGAAATCATTTCAAATAGATTATCAAAATTCAATCTAAAAAAACTTAAGGTGATTTATACAATAAGTCAATTTTTTAAATATATTTGTGGTGAATTCTAACAATAGGAAGGATTCATCAAGGGTTGTAAAACGTCGCTGAAAATGCGGCGTTTTCTATTTTTCAGATTCTAATTCATGATTTTAATTAGCTACCCCAGGAATTATTTCTTAAATCAATATTTCCACCGGATAGAATTATACCAATAGTCTTATTATTAAATATTTGAGGCTTTTTATACACAGCAGAAAACGGTGGGGAACAATTAGTTTCGATAATCAATTTTAGCCTCTCTGCTAACTTTAATTGTCCCTCAAGAATTTCGGTATCTGAAACTAAATAAATGGCATCAATTGTTTTTTGGATAATTGGAAAATTTATATTTCCTAATTCTGTTCTTAATCCATCAGCGACAGTTTTAGGATCCTTATTATGTTCTATTTTACCTGAGTAAAAACTTCGATATGCATCATTTGCTCCCTCAGGTTCACCGGCAAAAACTTTGATTGAAGTGCCATGAGTTTTATTCCAAATTGAGACAGCAAATCCTGTTCCCGCAGCTAGCCCTCCCCCGCCAATGGGGATGCCTACATGGCTTAATTTAATATTGTTTTTATGACATTCAGTCATTAACTCCCATGCTGCGGAACCTTGACCTAATATTACTGAAGGTTGATTGCTTGGATGAATTTCTATAAATCCGGAAGTTTCACAAATTTTTTTTACTGTATTTATTCGAGAGGATATGTTAGAATCACACTCTATGATCTCTCCTCCAGCAGCTAAAACTGCTTTTTTCTTAAATTTAGAAGCATTTCGCGGCATCACTACTACGCATTCGATATTATTATGCTTTGCTGCCCAAGCTAAAGCCTGGCCATGATTACCGGATGAATGAGCAATGACACCTTTTGGTTTATTTTTCATCTTTAGTAATTCATAAATAGCATTGCTTACTCCCCTCATCTTAAAGGCTCCAGATTTTTGAAAATTCTCACATTTGAAAAATAGAGAAGCCCCGCATTCTGAGTTTATCGAATTAGACGTTAATATTGGAGTTTTGTGAAGGAATTCAGAGAGTTTAGAATAACGATCTTCTAGTGTCTTTGCATTTAAAAAAGGGATAAAGTATGGATCCAAGCTATAAAGGTATTACTTAATTATTTCCGCACACACCTAAATAGACCTCGTATCTTTGATTTATGGCAACTATGAAAAGACTCCTTAGCGATACAGCTCTTTATGGATTGAGTAGCATTATTGCCCGGTTATTAAATTTTGCTTTAACCCCTCTTTTGACAATAGTTTTATCTAAGAGCGAGTACGGGGTGAATTCACTTCTTTATGTTTCAATCGCTTTTTTAATGGTCATCTTAACATATGGTTTTGAGACAGCATATTTTCGGATAAGTGAAAAAAATGGAAATGAGGAGCGCAGAGTTTATTCGACAGCAATGTGGTCTTTACTCATAACTACAATTATTTTCTTGACAATATTTTCCATTTTCTATATCCCTATTTCGGAACTGATACACATGCCTAATAGACCTTACCTAGTTCTTTGGATGTCTTGGATTGTTGCCATGGATGCAATCTCTGCAGTTCCTTTTGCTCGTCTTCGGTCCCAAAGAAGGGCAAAACGGTTTGTTTTTATAAAGATTAGTCAGATTGCAGTAAATTTTATTTTGTGCTACGCCATTTTTTTAATCCTGCCGAATATGGGATATAAGCTACCTGATTGGCAAGTTGGTTGGGTGCTATTTGCAAATCTTATTGCCAGTGGCTTTATGATACTACTTTTATTACCTGAATTTTTCGCTGTAAAAAGAATATTTGATTTTGGTATTTGGAAGACAATGATGGCATTTGGAATTCCATTATTACTTGCTGGTCTTCCAGGAATTGCAAATGAAATGGCAGATCGTTTTTTTATTGAATACCTCATGCCTGTTTCATCAGCTAAGCAGGAAGTTGGAACCTATTCGGCAGTATACAAACTTTCCATTTTTATAATTTTATTTAATCAAGCTTTTCGATACGCAGCTGAACCTTTTTTCTTCAAAGAATCAAAGAATAGAAAAGAACAATTAGCTGAAGTATTAAGATTATTTACAGGTATTTTATGTATTGGCATGGTATCGGTACTTGCATCCCTTGATGGAATTAAATTTTTTATTGATTCAAAATATTGGGAGGCTTTACCACTCTTATACATACTGTTATTAGCAAATGTTTTCCTATCGATGAATACACAAATATCTATGTGGTATAAATTAACCGACAAAACCCAAATCGGTTTCTACATTACCATTATAGGCTTTGCAATAACAGTAATTGGCAATATTACTTTAATACCAATTATTGGAATTGAGGGCGCGGCATGGACTACGTTAATTAGCTACATGTTAATGACTATAATGTCATTAACATTAGGGCAGTTATCATATAAAGTTCCTTATGATTTTGGGAAAATACTATTGTATTTGACTTCAGCAATTATTTTAGGCTGGATAGCTTCAGAAAATATGAGCAATTATATTTATTCCTATGGCGCAATGTTGATTATGATCTCCATTGTTCTTTTTTCAGAAAGAAAATTTCTGATGAGAAGTTTAAATTAAACATCCAATTATGAAAATCAAAGTTGTTAATAGTTCACCTAATGAATTGCCAAAATTTGCTACAGAGGATAGCGCAGGAATGGACCTTCGGGCAGACTTAGCAGAAGAGATATCAATAAATCCAGGTCAAAGATGTATTGTGTCGACAGGAATTAAAATTGCAATTCCACCAGGCTATGAGGCTCAGATTCGACCTCGTTCGGGACTTGCTATTAAACATGGTGTTACAGTACTAAACTCTCCCGGGACAATTGATGCAGACTATAGAGGGGATATAGGCGTAATATTAATAAATCTCGGGCAGGAACCTTTTTTGATTAAATCTGGGGATCGTATTGCCCAAATGATAATTAATAAATTTGAGCGATTTGAATGGAATCAATCAGAGACTTTAGATGAAACTTTGCGCGGAGAAGGTGGCTTTGGCCATAGTGGACGGTATTGATTTAACTTAACAATTGTTGGACTATCTAAATTTTAAAAAATGAACATTATAATTCCTATGGCCGGTCGAGGCTCAAGGTTAAGGCCACATACTTTATCTACTCCTAAGCCTTTAATCCCAATTGCTGGTAAGCCTATAGTTAAAAGATTGGTGGAAGATATAGCTGAAACTTTAGGTGCGGAATTAAATCAAATAGCCTTTATTATCGGTGATTTTGGTAATGATATTGAAGAAATGCTACTAAATGTCGCTAAAGATGTGGGTGCAGAAGGGGTGATTTGTCATCAAAAAGAGGCACTCGGAACCGCACACGCAATTTATTGCGCAAAAGAGGTTCTAGACGGTCCGGTTGTAGTTGCATTTGCTGACACGTTATTTCGTGCAAAATTCCAATTTGACTTAACTTCAGATGTTGCTATTTGGGTGAAAAAAGTAAAAAGCCCAGATGCTTATGGTGTAATTAAGCTCGATAATAAGGGAATAATTACTGATTTTGTTGAAAAACCAAAGAGTTTTGTAAGTGATTTGGCAATAATTGGCATTTATTATTTCAAAGATGGAGTTAAGCTGAAAAGAGAACTTCAATATCTGATTGAAAATAATATTAAACAAGGAGGCGAGTTTCAAATTACGGACGCACTTGAAAACATGAGAAAACAAGGTTTAAAAATGATTCCAGCAGAAGTGGATTCATGGATGGATTGCGGAAATAAAGACATTCTTATCAAGACGAATTCACAAATTATAGAATTTGTTAAAGACAAAGAAGATATTATATCCTCAGATGTCATTTTGCAAAATTCAAAAATCATTCATCCATGTTATATAGGCTCTGGAGTTAAGTTGATCAATTCAACAGTGGGCCCTCATGTAAGTATTTCATCAGGAGTAATTTTAAACAATTGTAAAATTCGAGATTCGATAATTAGAGAAAATAGTGAATTAAAAGACATTAAACTAAATAATTCTATGATTGGACAAAATGCATTCGTTGATGGTGAGTTCAATTCTCTAAATCTTGGAGATTTCTGTAGAATGGAGATTAAAGTATGAAACCTCAATTGAAGTTAATTCTATTTCTAACTTTTTTCTTCGGTTCGATAAACGGATTTAGCCAAGGTTCAAACGTAAATATATGTGATGATTTTCTCGTTAATATTACAGAAGACACAAAATTTAATCGCCTTTTCGCAAAAGGTTCTTCTGCATTAAGTAAGGGAGAAAAAGAGACAGCGGACAAGTTTTTTTTAAGAATGGAATCTCGTGTTGAGTCTCAATTAAGTAAACGGGAATTAAATATTTCTTCACTTCAAAGGTTATTTTCTTTATACTCAACTGCTGGAAGTTCCGAAGCAGCCCTTTACATTGGCCGATTGCTAATATGTTCAGGAACAATAGACTATAGTATTTTGACAGAATGCATTAATATCTCGTGGAGAATAAATGATAAGCTGTCAGCATTATATTTTCTTAAAAAAAGTCAACTTTTCTTTGGAGACAATTATCAAACTACTAACGCTATAAGGAATGTGTTTTTACAACTGAGGCAAGTAGATAGTGCTTTAACTTATGTTGAAAATTACATGCACAAATCGGGAAATGAGATAAATGGATCATTATTATATATTAACACATTGAATAAAATTGGTCAGCAATATGAGTCATATATAGCTCTTAAAGGATTAGTTAATCAATACCCTGACGCCCTACCAATTAAAATAGCTTTTATAGAGGCCTCATTTGCACTTGGGAAAAAAGACACTGCTGGAATATATTTCAAGAGGTTGGCTAAGGATGCAGATGTTAAAATCGATGTTAAAGTTTCAGTAATCGCAAATGCAATGAAAGGACTAATAGGGAGCTCTTCGACTCAAGGGTGGGAATTACTTTTCAAATGGTCACAGTGGAACATAAAAGCCAATCCTAATGAACCTCAAGCTTATGCTATTTCTGGCGATATTGCCGCTCAACAATCAAGATGGATGAACGCACGAAATCTTTGGCGAAAGGCTGTAAGCTTGCCGGATGGAGATATGTGGGAGTTAAGGCAGGGTATACTTTTAGCTGATGAAAAACTAGACTCAATTCATTGGATGATAAATGACGCTCAAGAAGCTTCGATAAATCACTCTAAAAACCCTTTGTTTTCCTTGATGCTCGCTAACGCAGAATATAAAAATCAAAACTTGAAAATTGCAGTAGAAGAGGCGAAACACGGTATTTCCAAACTAAGAGGATTTAGTCCTGTCAAAAAAAGACAATTATACTTAGTTGATTATTACTATGCTTTGGGAAATATGAATTTTCAATTGGAAAACCAATTTGAAATGTCTAATTGCTTTGATACGGTATTGAAATGGAAGCCAAATGACGTTATAACATTAAATAATTATTCCTATTTTTTAGCTAAACTGAATTATAGATTAGATTATGCTTTGGAGATGATTGAAAAAGTAAATAAAGCATTTCCAAATGACCCAACATTTTTGGATACCTATGCTTTCATTTTATATAAAATGGAGAAATACCCTGAAGCCGAAGAGAGAATCAAATTTTGCTTAGAAAACGGAGGACAAAAAAATTCGGAAACATGTCTTCATGCTGCGGCTATTTTTAAACTAACAGGTCAAAGAGAACTGTATCAACTATATTACCAGCATGCATTGGATCATGGCATTAAGAAAGATCAAATTGAAAAAGTAATCAATGGCTCTACGAGGCAGTAAATTTGTAGTATTGTGAAGACCCTAAGATCATTCTTTATTCTTGGCTTTTTCATTTTTCTTGTCTCAGGATGTGGATTGGTAGGGAAAATAGAAAATAATACAGTAATGAAAGAGCCCGCAAGGAGAAAAATGATTGATGCTGTTTCAGAATTGAGACTTAGTTCAAAAATTAATTCTAGCAAACGAGCTTTTGTCAGATTAAAAGGAAGCGGAGAAATATCTAGTGATCAACAAAAAACCAAGGTTAGATTAGATTTCAGAATAAAGTTACTCGACCCATCCAAGCTGTGGCTTGATGTTTCGGATCAATTTATGGGAATAAAGCTTGCAAGAGTGTTGGCAACAAATGAAAGTGTTAAAGGATATGCTAATATTATTAATAAGTATACAGACGTTCCAACTTCAAGGATTAGACAATTAGGAATTCCATTGAATGTTGAGGATATTATAAATATTTTTTTAGGAGAGGCGATTGAATGGCCCGAAGATTTTTTATTGGCAAATATGGACTTTAGTTCCGAAGTTTGGTCCTTAAATTTTCCGGCAAAACGAGACAATTTATTAGGTGAAATCACCTTAGAATTTTCGTCAGAAAATGATCATAAATTATTAAGTCAAAAATTCGAAATACTGCATGAGTCTATAATCCTTCAGATTAAATACCGAGATGAGGGAAGTTTTGATTTAACGATTATGACTCCAAAAATTAATGGTAGTTTGAATTTCAAAGCGAAATCAAAAAAGAGTCTTGAGTCTTTAGAATTACCATTTAACATACCTTCTCATCATGCGCGGATGGACTTTTAGTTTTCTTTTTTTAATTTCTTTTTCTGGCTACTCTCAAAAGTCAAAGGAGGCTCTTGAGCAAAGGAAACTGCAACTGCAGGAAGATATTAATATTGCTAATATTCTTTTAAAAAAGACTCAAAAAGATAAAGTTCTCACCTTAAATGAGGTAAGAACTTTAGATAGAAAAGTTAATGCACGTGCTGAGCTGATAAAGACTGTCCAATTTCAGATCAAGAATACAGAACGTCAAATTTCTCAAATGCAAAAAGAGATTTTGAAGAATGAAAAAGAAATAAATATCCTTAAGAATGAATATGCCTCCGCGATAAGAGAGGCCCAAAAAAGAGGCAAGCCAATGCAATCGTGGGCATATATTTTCGCTTCTGATGGAATACAGCAGGCATTAAAAAGATTATATTTTCTAAAACAGTATGTGGGGTTCAGACAAACGCAAGTAGATGAGATTAATGATTTACAAGAAAAGAAGAAAAGAAATATAGCAAAGGAAGAGCAGGAAAAGCGTCTAAAAATAAATCTCCTTTCCCAAGAAATAGCACAAAAGAAAATTTTACTAAATGATAGAGAAGAACAAGCAAAAGCTGTTAAAGCATTAAAAAGAAAAGAAGGGCAGGTTATGTCCAGAATAAAGAAGAAGAGTAGCGAATTGCAAAAGCTAGAGAAACAGATTCAAAAAATCATCAAAGACGAATTGAAGCGGCAAAGAAACGCAGCTCGTCAAAAGAATTCAAGTACCGAAAACTCAAATATATCAGAATATGAATTAACGCCAGAAGGAGTTGCGTTAGCTCAAAATTTTTCCGACAATAAAGGAAATTTACCATGGCCAGTGAAAAGAGGAATTATCACTCAAAATTTTGGATTGAATACGGTTCCTGGGACATCAGGAGTTTCTATAAAAAACCCTGGGGTCGATATTGGCACACCAAAAGGTTCTTTAGTCAGATCAGTATTTAATGGTGAAGTCTCAACAGTGGTTAGGATTCCTGGCGCAAATCGAGTGGTATTAATAAGACATGGTAATTATTTCACAGTCTATTCTAACCTTGAGGATGTTTACGTGAAAATGGGAGATGAAGTTGACATTTTAGATGAGATTGGTTCAGTTGCATCTGATGCTGAGACTGGCGAGTCTACACTCCATTTTGAATTATGGAAAAACACAACAAATCAAGACCCTAAGCCTTGGCTAAATCGTTAAAGATTAATTAAGGATCACCCAACCTTGGGATAATAAGGTTTCAGCTACCTTGTATTTAAGACTTTTCTGTTCTCCAGATGCAACATTGGTAATGATCACAATATCATTGCGTCCATATTTTTTTGTGCTAGTAACTGGTTGAGGGCTTTCTTTTTTTCTTAATGAACTTCCTGAGCTTTGCTGCTCATTGTTTCCAGGCCCACTTGTTGTATAATTAACCTCAGCGGGTTTTTTATTCTGAGAAACACGTTGAACTCTTTGAGAATCAGGAGAATTGCTCTCAGTTGATTTAGGGAGATTTGCTTTGAAAAGAAAAGAAATAGATTTTCTATTAAGCTCTTCAAGCATTTCTTTAAAAAGGTTGAAGCTTTCGTGTTTGTAAATTAATAAAGGATCTTTTTGCTCATAAACGGCTCCTTGTACATTTTGACGGAGATCATCCATATTTCTCAAGTGCTCTTTCCAAGATTCATCTATCATCGAGAGAACAACACTTTTTTCTAAATCACGAATCAAACTTTTTCCCTTAGACAGCACTGAATCTTGAAGGTTTGTTGAAACTTGTAAACCTTTTATTCCATCAGTAAAGGGCACTAGAATCCGTTCAATTTCATTTCCTTGATCTCTTATTACATTTTCAAGAACAGGCAAAGCATGAGAAGCTACTTGAGAATTCCTAGAAGCGTAAGACTTCATTGCATCGTCAAATGTAGATTTTGATAACTCCTTAGAGGACACTTTTTCAAATTCATTTTCTGTCACAGACGGAGATATTCCAAAAAGAGTGAAAATATCAAGTTGGTATGAAGAAAAATCTCCTGCTGATTTAGAATTAGAAATAACATTTTCAGATAGGTCATAGGCCATATTAGCAATATCTACTTTTAACCTCTCTCCAGAGAGAGCATTTCTTCTTCTTCTGTAAATACCTTCCCTCTGAGCATTCATAACATCATCATACTCGAGCAGTCTTTTGCGCATACCAAAATTATTTTCTTCAACTTTCTTTTGAGCGCGTTCGATAGACTTAGAAACCATTCCATGCTGAATTACTTCACCATCTTTATGTCCCATTCGATCCATGAGTCCAGCAATTCTTTCAGAGCCAAATAGACGCATCAAATTGTCTTCAAGACTTACGAAAAATTGAGAGCTTCCAGGATCTCCTTGCCTTCCAGATCTACCTCTTAGCTGTCGATCTACGCGCCTGGAGTCATGACGTTCTGTTCCCACAATCGCTAGCCCTCCAGCCGCTATCGTTTCTTTGGATAATTTAATATCAGTTCCTCTTCCTGCCATGTTAGTGGCAATTGTAACGGTTCCAGGACGTCCAGCTTCTGCTACGACGTCTGCTTCTTTTTGATGCATTTTAGCATTAAGTACTTGGTGGGGTATTTTGCGCATATTAAGCGCTTTACTTAGTAGTTCACTAATCTCAACAGATGTTGTGCCAACCAGTATAGGCCTGCCTTTTTCACGAAGGATGATTATTTCATCTATAACCGCATTATATTTTTCACGCTTTGTTTTAAATACTAAGTCATTTCTATCGTCACGAAGAATGGGTCGATTCGTTGGAATAACAGTAACGTCAAGTTTATAAATCTCCCAAAACTCACCGGCTTCAGTTTCAGCAGTACCAGTCATTCCAGAAAGCTTATTATACATTCGGAAATAGTTTTGTAATGTGACAGTAGCATATGTTTGAGAAGCTGCTTCTATTTTCACATTTTCTTTAGCTTCGATTGCTTGATGAAGCCCGTCTGAATAGCGACGACCATCCATAATACGACCAGTTTGTTCATCAACAATTTTCACTTTGGAATCCATTACCACGTATTCGATATCTTTTTCGAATAAAGCATAAGCTTTTAAAAGTTGCCCCATAGAGTGAATTCGTTCACTTTTGATTCTGTAATCTCGAATCAATACTTGTTTTTCAGAAGCTTTATCTGATGGAGAATTATCAGATGATTTGATAATGTCTAATTCAGTAGACATGTCGGGCATGACAAAGAAATTTTGATCTGTGAGATCACTAAGTAGTTGAATTCCTTTATCTGTGAGATTTACCTGATTTTGCTTTTCTTCGATAGCAAAGAAAAGGGTCTCGTCAATAACTTTCATCTCTTTACCTTGATTCTGAAGGTAAAAACCTTCCGTCTTTTGAAGCAAAGCCTTATTCCCAGATTCAGATAATAATTTTATTAATGCTTTGCTTTTGGGAAGAGCTCTATGAGCTCTTAAAAGCTCAAATCCAGCGTCTTTATTGTTCCCTTCATTAAGGAGTCGTTTTGCAGATGTAAGCGCCTCATGAGAAATACTTTTTTGTTGGTTAAAAAGTTCAATTACAAATTTTTTCAGATCATTATATTCATGTTTATCCCCGTTAGGAGTCGGGCCAGAGATGATAAGAGGAGTCCTAGCATCATCGATTAAAACGGAATCTACTTCATCCACTATGGCATAATTATGACCCCGTTGAACTAGCTCATTCGCTTCTCTGGCCATGTTGTCTCTTAAGTAATCAAAACCAAATTCGTTATTAGTTCCAAATGTGATATCTGCCGCATATGCATTTCTTCGACCTTCGCTATTTGGTTGATGTTTATCAATACAGTCTACGCTTAATCCATGAAATTGATATAAAGGCCCCATCCACTCGGCATCTCTTTTGGATAAATAGTCATTAACAGTCACAACATGAACGCCTCTGCCAGAGAGGGCATTGAGATATACAGGTAAGGTTGCAACTAAGGTTTTACCCTCTCCTGTTGCCATTTCAGCAATTCTTCCTTTATGTAGAACTGCACCTCCAAAAAGTTGGACATCATAATGGACCATATTCCAAGAAACGGGAGTGCCAGCAGCTTCCCAATGATTATTCCAAGTGGCTTTTTCTCCATTAATAGTTATTGCATTGAATGATGAAGACAAGGAGCGATCTATTTCTGTACAATTTACGTTCATTGGGCCAGCTGTCCATTGACGAGCGGTTTCTCTTATTACAGCAAAAGCTTCGGGTAAAATTTCGTCTAATGCCTTATTTTCTGACACAATGGCTGCTTTGTTCAGTTCATCAATTTTTGCATAAATCTTTTCTTTTGCTTCAAAGTTCGGTTCTGTCTCAGCTTCGGATTTTAAAGCAATTATTTCTTCTTGCTCTTCTTTGGAAGACGCTTTGATGATAGACTTAAATTCTTGAGTTTTTAAACGTAGCTGATCGGGAGTAACCCCCTGAATGGATTGCTCGGCAGCGTGTATTTTTGTCACGTAAGGCTGTATTTCTTTTAAATCTTTTTCAGATTTATCGCCTAATATTTTTTGGAGAAGCTTTTGAATCATGTTAAAGGCAAAATTACAATCCTTGTGCCACTAGAAGAGGAGTAAATATGTTAATCAAGTTAATACTCTTCTTCATTCCAAAGAAAATCTTCATCAGAGGGGTAGTCTGGCCAGATTTCTTCTATAGATTCATATACATCTTGATCTTCCTCTTCAATGGCTTGAATATTTTCTACCACCTCCAATGGAGCTCCTGTTCGAATGGCATAATCGATTAATTCATCTTTGGTGGCAGGCCATGGCGCGTCACTGAGATATGAGGCAAGTTCAAGTGTCCAATACATGTTTTTAAGTGCTTCTTATTTTTCGCAAATATATTCTTTTTGTAGACCTACACAAGCACTTTTTAAGACATTGGTTTCCAATGTATTTCTTCCGCCCCTAATTTCATTGCAAACCAGCGGGAAAGAGTAAAAAGGTAATCACTTAATCTATTTAGCAAAGGAATACCATGCAATGGCAACCCAATTTCATCGGTCGTCAAAGAGTTTTGTAATTCTGTGGTAAATCTTTCAGCACGACGGCATACCGATCTAGCAACATGAATTTGGCTTACTAAAACATTACCTCCTGGAAGAACAAAGTTTTTCAGTGGACTTAATTCTGACGTCATTTTATCTATTTCATTTTCCAGAACATTTATCCAATCATCTTGAACCTTGGGAAGGTTTTTGATCATTTCTTTGGAATCATTAGCTAGGTGGGAGCCTAATGAAAAAACCCAAGATTGAATGATAATTATATTTTTTTCTTTTTCAGGATAATGAATTAAAGCTGTGATCTGATCTCTCAATAAGCCCAAGTGAGAGTTAAGCTCATCAAGTGATCCATATGCGTGGAGCCTTATGTGGGATTTACTAACGCGTTTGCCACTATAAAGACCAGAATCTCCTTTATCTCCAGTTTTTGTATAAATTTTCACAATTGTGAAGATACATAATGGTTAAACCTAATTCAATCATAAAATCAAGGCAGTAAATAGTTTTTTGCTAATACGCTCGTCCTGATACTCCCTCTACATAATTAACAAAGGATTGATTAGCTACCCTATTACCTCCAGGTGTTGGATAATCCCCGGTAAAATACCAATCTCCAAGATTTTCGGGACAAGAAGCATGAAGATCTTTTACGGTTTGATATATTATTTGAACCTCAGATTTTACATCAGCTGGAGTTAGTAGTTGGGCAATTTTATTAGATATATCACTATCGTCAAAAGGCTCATAAATTGCTTTCACAACATTAATTTGATCATGCATATCTTTTTTGAGCTCAGCTTTTGCTTGCTGATAAGTATTCTCTAAAATTGATGTCAACCCATTTTCTTTCAGCAATAATATGGTCGCTTGGAATGCTGCGAAATCATTCATTTTCGCCATATCTATTCCATAGCAATCAGGAAAACGAATTTGCGGTGCGGAGCTAACAATAATTATTTTTTTTGGCCCTAATCTATCCAACATTTTCAATATGCTCTTTTTAAGTGTAGTCCCCCGAACAATGCTATCGTCTACAGCCACAATAGTATCATCATGATTGACAATATTATAAGTGCTGTCATAGACATGTGAAACCATATCATCTCTCACTACATCTTGAGCGATAAATGTTCTTAGCTTAATATCTTTCCATGCAATTTTCTCTACTCTCGGCCTCCTGTTTAAAATTGGCAGAAGAATCTCTTTTGAAAAGTCATTCTTTAATTCTAAAACCTCGTCAATTTTTTGTTTATTCAGAGCACTCTCAACCCCTTTGACAAGACCATAAAATGAAATTTCAGCAGTATTTGGAATAAAGCTAAAAATAGTTTTTTCAAAATTATTATCAGCTGCTTTGAGCACACGTTTGGCTAATCTCCGCCCTAACTCGATTCGCTCATTATAAATAGCACCATCATTCCCTCGAGAAAAATAGATGCGTTCAAATGAACAGGCAAGATATTTTTTAGGTTCTAATATTTTTTCTATCAAAACAGTACCATCTCTTTTGGTCCATATCATATGTCCTGGAGGAACTTCTTTTACATCATCGAATTTTAAGTTAAAAGCGGTTTGAATAACAGGTCTTTCTGATGCAACTACCGCAATTTCGTCATCAAAATAATAATATGCTGGACGAATACCATTTGGGTCCCGCATTAAAAATGAATCTCCTTGACCCAGCATGCCCCCCATGGCATAGCCCCCATCCCACGCTTTAGCTGCTTTTTTCATTACTCTTGGAAGATCAATGTTGTCAATTTGAAATTGAGAACGTTCAATATTATTGAGCTCAATATTTTTTTCTGCTTCCGATTTAAGACGTTCGTTTTCTTGGTCTAAGAAATGACCAATTTTTTCCATTACAGTTACTGTATCTGCCTGTTCTTTTGGATGCTGACCTAAAGAGACTAACTCCTCGATTAATTCGCTAGTGTTGGTCATATTAAAATTGCCTGCTAAAATCAAGTTTCGACTCATCCAATTACTTTGTCTTAAAAAGGGATGGCAGGACTCAATAGAGTTGGATCCAAAAGTACCATAACGTAGATGGCCTAAATATGTTTCACAGGCAAATGCAAGATTATTTTTTACCCAATCAACGTCTTTAATCTTTTCCATTTGACCATCTAGCAACCCTTCAATTCGATGTTGAATTCGATTATAAATATCCTGCATTGGATTATTTTCTATGGAGCGATATCTACTTATATATCGCTGCCCAGGAGGCATATTTAACTTAACTCCAGCTAAGCCTGCGCCGTCTTGGCCACGGTTATGCTGTTTCTCCATCATGAGAATCATTTTATCAAGCCCATAAAGAGCTGACCCGTATTTATCAAGGTAAAAGTCAAGTGGCTTGCGAAGCCGCAGAAGGGCAATTCCGCATTCATGTTGGATAGCGTCGCTCATCTATAGATTTTCAAAGTCCAAAGGTAGCACTTCACTACCTTAGCTCAAATTGTTCAAAAAAAATAGATGAAACCTTTGGTCGTTGATATTCATACTCATATTCTCCCTAAGAACATACCTTCTTTCGCAAAGCAATTTGGTTACGGTGGCTTTATTAAACTGGATCATAATTGTAAAGGATGTGCTAGGATGTTAAAAGATGATGTGTTTTTTAGAGAGGTACAAGAGAATTGCTGGGACCCAGAAGTACGTTTAAATGAATCTAAACAGTTTGGAGTAGATATTCAGGTCCTTTCCACAGTACCAGTTATGTTTAGTTATTGGGCAAAATCAGAAGACGCACTTGTCGTCTCAAAATTTCTTAATGACCATCTCGCTGAGATAGTCGAGCGTTACCCGAAAAAATTTGAAGGACTTGGGACATTGCCTATGCAAGATCCAGATCTGGCGATACTGGAGCTTCAGAGATGTAGAAAAATTGGATTGAAGGGGGTACAAATTGGGAGCCATGTAAATGAATGGAACTTAGATGCGCCTGAACTTTTCCCAATTTTTCAAGAATGCGAACGTCTTAATATGGCAGTGTTTATACACCCTTGGGATATGATGGGGGCGAATACTATGTCCAAATATTGGTTACCATGGCTGGTGGGGATGCCTGCAGAATCAAGTCGAGCAATTTGTTCTATGATTTTTGGTGGAGTATTTGAAAGATTACCACTTTTGAGAGTGGCAGTAGCTCATGGAGGTGGGAGCTTTACTTCTACAATTGGTAGGATTGAACATGGATTTAATGTTCGTCCTGACCTTTGCGCTATTGACAATCAATTTTCACCTTCTAGTTACTTGGGTAAATTTTGGATTGACAGCCTTGTTCACGATCAAAATATGTTAAACCATATTATAAATATGGTTGGCGACGACAAAGTATTAATGGGGTCTGACTATCCATTTCCTCTTGGAGAATTGACTCCTGGAGAATTAATTAAATCTATGGACTGGTCAGTTAATAAAAAAGAAAAAGTACTCGGATCCAATGCATTAAATTGGCTCAATGGGGTTTAGATTTTGGTCACGTATATTTTTTTCGCCCAATCTATGGGGATTTTAATTTCTAAAGAGTTGGAACATTTAAGATTTATGGTATGAGTTCCATTTGAAAGTATTTTAAGTTCCATTCCCAATTTTAGACCAATTTTATTTAAGTCTCGAAGAAATTTTGATGAATCATCTCTTACTGCTGAAAATTGACAAGATTGACCTAAAGAAATATCTATCAAAGCCGCCTCTTTAACAGGGAAAAAAACAAGATCAACAGATGGAATACGGTCACCATGGGGATCAAACTTTGGGAACCCTAGAAATTTATCTAACCGACTCATTAATTTTTCACTTTTCACATGCTCTAGCTCTTCAGCTACTTCATGGACTTCATCCCAACTAAAGTTTAAGGTTTGCGATAGAAAAACTTCCCAAAGCCTGTGTCTTCTGGTAAGAGAGATCGCTACTTTTTCTCCGGATGCCGTAAAATAGATTGCTCCGTATTTCTGGTATGTAATAAGCCCTTTTCCCATAAGTTTCTTAACCATTGATGTCACACTAGGTGGAGCAACATTCAGTCTAGACGCAAGAGAATTGGTAGCAACATTCTCCCCAGAAAGGATCATGTTCAGCATGGTTTTTAAATAATCTTCTTCGTTACGGGTAATTACGGGTTCTTCTCGCTTCATTTTGCGTATTTCGGATCAGCAGGCATTATTGTTCCACACTGATCGCATGTTCTATTTTTTTCTGAACTGTAGAAGTCATAAAAATGAGCCAAAAAGTCTTTTTCAATATTTTTTAAATTGAAGTAAACAGAGTGTAAAGGATTATTACATGAGTCACAAAACCACATCAGTCCATCCGTAAAATTTTGCCCTTCTCTTTTCCTTTCCACCACTAATCCTATACTTCCCTCTTTTCTTATCGGAGAATGAGGAGTTTTGGCAGGAACTAAAAGCATATCGCCAGATTTGAGATTATGGTCTACAGGCTGGCCATTTTCTTGAAGACGGACTGTTATCTCTCCTTCTAGCTGATAAAAAAACTCTTCTGTTTCGTTGTAATGATAATCTTTTCGGGCATTAGGTCCAGCAACTACCATGACAATATAATCTTCGGATTCAGGCGTCAAATTCTTATTTCCGACCGGAGGAACAAGCTTGTGTCGATTGGCATTGAGCCAATGCTGAAAATTAAATGCTTTACCCATTCACTAAAGATAAATAATGAATTTTGATTTTAGGGAATTGATAATTTATTTGACTTGCGGGCATGGAAACAATAATTATTTTTTTTTGTTTATAATAAAGGGTTCTTCCCTTTTAATTTCGGATTTTTGTAATAACATTTATCATCTGAGTCAATGAAACAACTGAATCTAAAACATGATTTTCCAATCTTGAATCAAAAAATTAATGGAAAACCTTTGGTTTATTTAGATAGTGCGGCGACTACCCAAAAACCTCAAGTTGTTATAGATACGATGGTAGAATACTATAAATCTTCCAATAGCAATGTTCATAGAGGCGTTCATTTTTTGAGCGAGAGAGCTACAGACTCCTTTGAAGCTGTTCGCTCCAGCTTGCATCGGTACATTAATACCGCTCATGAGCATGAAATTATTTTCACTAAGGGCACAACAGATTCGGTAAATCTAGTCGCTCATGGCTTTAGATCATTACTAAATCCTGGAGATGAAATACTTGTCAGTGAACTGGAGCATCATAGTAATCTCGTGCCATGGCAAATGCTTGCTCAAGTCAGCGGAGCGAAGTTGACTTTTATACCCATGCTTCAAAGTGGGGAGTTAGATATATCAATGCTCGATTCTTTAATTAACGCCAAAACGAAAATTGTCGCATTTAATCATATTAGCAATGCTCTCGGGACAGTTAATCCAGTTAAAAAGATAATATCTGCAGCTCATAAAGCGGGAGCATGTGTTTTTATCGATGGAGCACAGGCATTTCCTCATATGGCTATTAATGTTCAAGAGTTAGATGTTGATTTTTACGCGGGATCTGCTCATAAAATGTATGGGCCAGCTGGTATAGGATTATTGTATGGTAAATCGGAGTGGTTAGAAAAATTACCGCCATATCAAGGAGGTGGGGAAATGATCGCTGAGGTCAAATTAAAGGAAAGCACTTATGCCGGCCTGCCTCACAAGTTTGAAGCCGGAACACCGAATATAGAAGGAGTAATTGGTTGGGGTGCAGCCATTAAATGGATTGAGGATATTGGGATTGAAAATATTAGAATGCATGAAGATGACCTCTTATCATATGCAAGAGGATTACTTGCTGAAATTCCAGATGTTATATTTTACGGCACTGCAAAAGAAAGGGCGGCAGTAATTTCTTTTGGCATAAAGGGATCTCATCCTTATGATGTTGGTGTTCTTTTAGATCAAATGGGTATAGCTGTGCGAACTGGTCACCATTGTGCTCAGCCGATAATGACGTCATTGAAAATACCAGGAACAGTCCGAATTAGTCTTGCGGCTTATACCTCTAAGGAAGATATAGATATGTTTATTGTAGCACTTGAGAAAACAATTTCACTTCTCAACTGATGGAGACGATTATTGACCGCGAGGAGGATATAATTGAAGAATTTTCATTTTTTGATGATTGGATGGATAAATACACGCATCTTATTTCTTTAGGTAAAGAATTGGAACAAATGATTCCTGAAAACAAGACTTCCGAAAATCAAATTAAGGGTTGTCAAAGTCAAGTGTGGTTAAATGCCAAGCTAACTGAAAACGGGATTCTTTTTGAAGCTGATTCTGATGCAATAATTACCAGGGGAATGATAGCTTTATTGTTGCGTGTTGTGCAGGGTCAAAAGCCTGAAAAAATCGCTTCTTATGAATTTAATTTTTTAGAGAAAATAGGATTAACTACGCACCTTTCTCCCTCTCGGGCAAATGGCCTAGTCAGTATGGTAAAACAAATACGTCTTTATGGCGTTGCATTTCAGGGAAAAAAGAAATGAAAAATGAAGATATGAATGATGATCAAATGCAAATATTGGGGGAGAAATCTGTGGAAGTTCTTCGTTCAATTTTTGATCCAGAAATCCCCGTAGATATTTACGAACTTGGGCTTATTTATGATGTTCAAGTGAGTGAAGATGCTGATATTCACATACTCATGACTCTTACTTCTCCAAATTGTCCTGTTGCGGAATCGCTTCCATTAGAGGTAAAAGAAAAAGTCAGAGCAATTCCTGAAGCAAAAGAAGTTGAGGTGGAAATAACATTTGACCCTACATGGACAAAAGATATGATGAGTGAGGCAGCGCGTTTAGAATTGGGTATGCTATGAATACTGATTGCGGTATTGACGCCATGAATTTTTCTTTACCTCGTTTATTTCTTCCAATTGATGATTTGGCGGCGGCCCGAGGCATTAAAATTGACAAATTAAGATTTGGCCTAGGTCTTGAATCTATGTCTGTTTGTGATGTTGATGAAGATGTTGTCACTCTGGCGGCAGAAGCAACATGGAAGCTAATCCAAAAAGAAAAACTCAAACCCCATGAGATCGGGAGAATTTATTTAGGGACTGAATCCGCTGTAGATGCAGCTAAACCGTCTACAACATATGTATTGAAAATTCTTGAAACGAAACTTGAGGTCATATATGGACCTAGATCACTATCTCATTGTGATGTTTTAGATATGACATTTGCTTGTGTAGGAGCCGTTGATGCAATGCAAAACTCTTTAGATTGGGTTCGTCACAATAAGGATAGAAAAGCGATTGTGATAGCCTCAGATGTTGCAAAATACGCTAAAGGGAGTCCAGGAGAATATACGCAAGGAGCTGGGGCCGTAGCGATATTAATATCCCATAGTCCAAGAATATTGACCCTTGATTCGGATTTCGGCATTTCAGTCGAAAGCACCAGTGATTTCTTTAAGCCTCGAAGGGTTTTTGATAAATCTCAACTGCTTATGGATGCCTCAAAATTGATAGGAAAAAAAATATCAAAACCAGATGCTATTAAATACCTAGATTCAATTTCTGAAGGTTTTTGGGGAACACCTGAAGTATACATTGATCAGTTTCTGGAATATCCGATTTTTGATGGCCCATATTCGAATGACTGCTATGTAGCGCGTGTTAATGAGGCGTTGTTCCGATATGAAAAAACAACTGGACATAATATTCTCAATGATTGGAATGGTATGGTATTTCATCTGCCCTACGCCTTCCAAGGAAGGAGAATGTGGCCAGAAATATCAATTGACCAATATAAAAAACAGGGCCGTCTTAATGAAATAGAAACTTCACTAGGGAAATTGGAATCAGAAGTTGGAGATAGAAAGTTATTGGCAAAAACATGGAGTAAAACAGATGATTTTAAAAAATATGTCAAGAAACATATTGCTCCAGGAGAATTGGCATCACAACACATAGGGAACATGTACACTGGTTCTATTTTTATGTCATTATTGAGCACCCTTTTAGTATACCAAAAAGAGGGAATAAATAGGGGAAATAATCGAATTGGCTTTTTATCATATGGATCTGGATCCAAATCAAAAGTATTTTCAGGGGTTTTACAAGGATCATTTAAAAACCAAATGCAGGGAATAGATTTATTTGAAGTTATAAATTCACGTGTTAAGATTGATTTTAAAACGTATGACGATCTTCACCAGCGTAAATTAGACGTACCAATTTCCAGGGCTGACAACTTCAAACTTAAAAGTATTGGTGTTGAAGATGTAAAGCTCGGTTATCGAAATTATGAGATAGAATAAAGTCAATAAAAATGGATGAAATCAGAAATCGAGTTGCTGAGTCAACTTCTCTTGTTGTGTTTGATCTTGAAGATTATTTCCCCCCCGCAGGTGTTACGGAATTTGATTTAGCACCTTTAGTTGCGGATGGTGTAATGAGAGAGAATGTATGCAGAGATTTTTTTAAATCCATAAATTCCGAAGAGTTTAGAGATCAAGTAGTTGCATTTTATTGCTCAGTCGATGCAATTTTACCGCAATGGATATGGCCGATGGCTTCAAGCTCTATTGCAAAAGAGGCTCTTTACATAACTGCAGGGAGAAATTCTGATGCATTGCAGGCATATTATTCGCAGCGATTAGCTGGTATGAATTGGGCAGATTTTGCTGATAAAAAAGTTTTGCTCAAAGGGTGTGGTCAATACCCTGTGCCTGACTCAGCATATGTTCAAGCTGCAATGCACCTAAGTTTAAGTGCTCAGAAACTTATGTACGGAGAGGCGTGTAGCAATGTATTAATACATTTAAACAAGAAATAAATGGAGGGTATTAATACGGACTTTAGATTAATTAGCCTTAACCGGAATATTGATCCATTGCGTAAGGAAATTTTAAATCACCCTCTTTATTCATCAATGAAATCATTGGCGGAAGTACGAATTTTTATGGAACATCATATTTACGCAGTATGGGATTTTATGAGCTTGTTGAAGACTCTTCAGCGTAATTTGACAAGTACAGATTCGGCATGGATACCCACAAAGGATCGAGCTTCTCGAAAGCTGATAAATGAAATTGTATGTGCTGAGGAAAGTGATGTTGATTTAAATGGCAATCCTGCAAGTCACTATGAACTCTATCTAGACGCTATGAGGCAAGCTGGAGCTGAGACCCGGCCAATAATAAAATTTGTTCAAAAGTTAGAGGAAGGATTTAAACAGAGAGAAATTGTCCGTTTTAATATCTCAGAGGCTGATGAAGATTGTCTAAATTTTATTCGAAGCACTCAGAAAATCATCAACCGTGGCAAAACACATGAGATTGCTGCAGCATTTACTTTTGGTAGAGAGGATTTGATCCCGGACATGTTTACTTCACTTGTAAAAAAGCTTTATAAGGAGCACCCTTCGGAACTTTCAGCATTTGTATACTATCTAGACCGCCATATTGAGCTTGATGGTGATGAGCATGGCCCAATGGCTTTAAAAATGATACATAACCTTTGTAAAAATGATAATCAAAAATGGCAAGAGGTTGAAGACGTTAGTATTGAGGCTTTAAGGGCTAGGTTGACTTTTTGGGACAGTATTCATCGAAAATTATAGTATGTAAGAATATTTCTATTAGTTAATGAATTGAAATTTTAAGCAAGGAATTTTTATTCTCTCCTTCTTATCTTCGCGTTTCTATGAAAAAAATAATTATTCTTCTTCTGGCAGTTTTACTTATTCTGCCAACTTCTGTGAATGCCGGAGAGGGCATGTGGATTCCTTTATTAATGAAAAAACTCAATTATAAAGGAATGAAAAAAGCAGGGCTAAAGCTTTCTGCAAAGGACTTATATGATGTAAATAATGGCTCACTTAAAGATGCTATTGTCTCTTTTGGTGGCTTTTGTACCGGTGAAGTTATTTCAACACAAGGACTTATTTTAACAAACCACCATTGTGGCTATGATGCGATTCAAAAACATTCCACTCTAGAAAATAACTATTTAGAGGATGGTTTTTGGGCAATGACGCGTGCAGATGAAAAACCTAATCCAGGTCTTTTTGTAAATTTTTTAGTGAGAATAGATGATGTCTCGAAAGAAGTAAACAAAGTCTTAAGTGATACAATGTCTGAACGTGAGAGAGCTTCTGCTATATCTGAAGTTTCAAAAGGACTAACAAAAAAAGCTACAGAAAATACGGAGTTTGATGCTGCGGTTGAATCTTTTTACCACGGCAATGAATTTTATTTATTCGTTTACCAAAAATTTGGTGATGTACGCTTAGTGGGTGCTCCACCCAGTAGTGTTGGAAAATACGGAGGAGATACCGACAATTGGATGTGGCCTCGTCAAACTGGAGATTTTTCCATATTCCGGGTATACTCAAGTAAAGATGGATCAGGCTCAGATTATGATGAAGAGAATATTCCGTTGAAGCCTAAGCATTCATTACCTGTAAGCTTAAAAGGCGTAGAGGAGGGAGACTTTGCAATGGTATGGGGATATCCGGGTAGCACTGATCGTTATCTTTCAAGCTGGGGTGTAAAGCAGGCTATTGAGATCTACAATCCCTCTGTCGTTGAAGTGCGTGATGCAAAATTAGCAGTTATGAGAAAGTATATGAATGCCGACCCTGCTACAAAGATCATGTTGGCTTCTTCCTATGCCCAAACAGCGAATTATTGGAAATATTATATTGGCCAAACAGAGCAATTGATTAACAATAACGTTTTTGGCAAAAAAATTGATTTAGAGACAAAATTTTCCAGTTGGATTTCAAACGATAAAAAACGGAAAGCTAAATATGGTCAAACGCTTGATTATATTAAAGATTACTATGATGGCACAAATTCAACTGTAAAAAATAAAGTGTATTTGATCGAGGCCTTATATAGTGGCTCTTCTGCTGCTTCATTTGCCTACAGGGCTGTGTCTGGTTTGGAGCGGGTAATTCAAAACCCCAAAATGATGGAAAGAATCCGTCCGAGAATAATGGATGGGTCAAAAGCTCATTTTTCCGAATTTCATGCAGAATGCGACAGAGAGCTGATGACTGTGTTGTTTGAGATGTACTCAAAAAATATTGCTGAAGATCAACAACCTCAATTCATAAAGGAGGTATTAAAATCTGATAGTTCTTTTGAGGCCTATGCAAATCGTATTTATAAAACTTCCATCTTCATGTCAGAAGATCGATTTAATGCATTTTTGGCAAACCCAGACAGCGCCATCCTTGCTCAGGATCCATTGACTAAAATTGTCAAAGATTTTAGGAAATCCTATTTTGGCTCTATGAGCCCCGATCTTGCTTCAAAAAAAGAAAAGGGATACCGATTGTGGACAGCAGGTGTTCGTGAAATGCTACCAGATCAGGATTGGTCAGCAGATGCAAACAGTACAATGAGAATGACTTATGGAAAGGTTGCTTCCTATGAGCCTAAAGACGGGATAACTTATAATTATTATACAACTCTTGATGGCGTAATGGAAAAGGAAGACTCTGAGAATCCAGAGTTTTTTGTCCCTCAAAAACTTAAAGAACTGCATAAGGCCAGAGATTATGGTCAATATGCAGATAAAAATGGAGATTTACCCGTTGGACTTATTTCGGCTAATGATATTACTGGTGGGAACTCAGGGTCTCCGTTAATAAATGCTAAAGGGGAATTGATTGGTGTTGCATTTGATGGAAACTGGGAAGCTATGTCAGGAGATATATTTTTTGAGGATAAGCTTCAACGTACCATTAGTGTAGATATCCGTTATGTTTTATTTATGATCGATAAATATGCAGGAGCAAAGCATTTAATCGATGAAATGATATTGCGTTGATAAGAAAAAAAATATTATTGAATTCTTAACGTATCCTGTTCAAGGCATTTGTTAATTCTTCGGGGTCTTTAAAACTTAGTATTACTTGACCTTCTCCATTTGATTTGATAATCACCTTGGAAGTAAGCCCAGTTTTATTACTAAAAACATTTGCTGCTTGAGCATCCTCAGTCAGGAGAGGAGACTTTATCCCTTTGCCAATAGCTCTAACTGCCGTCTCTAATTGTCGAACGCTCCATGAGCCTTTAATACATCGGTGATAAAGCATATCGCTTTCAGAACTTTCGGATAGCCCAACAAGGGCACGAGCATGTCCCATAGAAATATCTCTATCACGCAAACCCGCTTGAACAAGTGGAGAAAGTTTGAGAAGACCAATATAGTTAGCGACTGTGGACCTATTTTTCCCAACCCTTTCAGAAACTTGTTGTTGAGTGAGATTACAATCCTCAATTAATCTATTGTAGGAAATAGCTATTTCCATAGGATCCAGATCTTGCCTTTGAATATTTTCTACCAAAGCCATTTCGAGAATTTCTTGGTCATCAGCTAAACGAACAAAAACTGGAATGGATTTAAGACCGACAATCTTAGCGGCCCTATACCTGCGCTCTCCGGATATGATTTGATATTTATCATGCTTAACACTTCTTACAGTTATGGGTTGAATAATCCCTAGGGCTTTGATGGAAATAGCTAAGTCATTAAGAGGATTATTCTCAAAATTGCTACGAGGTTGTGAGGGATTAGGTTCAATTTTATCAATTGCTAATTCAAAAGTTTCAGAAATAATTGCTTCTGAAGACAGCTCTTCTTGAACGTTATTAGTTTCTGATTTTAAAAGTGCGGAGAGTCCGCGGCCCATAGCTGGACGTTTAGATGAAGACATGTTCAAATATCGGAATTAATAGATATATAATTTTGATATTTTGAAGATGCAACCAAAGCTTACCTTTGCGGCCAGGAACTATGAAAGATATTCGGAATTTTTGCATTATAGCTCATATTGACCATGGTAAAAGTACTCTGGCCGACAGACTAATGGAGGTGACTCAAACTGTAAGTGCACGGGAGCAAAAAAATCAATTGCTCGATAACATGGATTTAGAGAGAGAGAGGGGGATAACAATAAAGAGCCATGCCATACAGATGGATTATATTCATGACGATCAACCATATCGATTTAATTTGATAGATACTCCTGGCCATGTTGATTTTAGTTATGAGGTAAGTCGATCAATTTCTGCCTGTGAGGGAGCATTATTGATTGTGGATGCGGCTCAAGGAATTCAGGCACAAACTATTTCCAATTTGTACTTAGCGATAGAAAATGATCTAGAGATTATTCCAATAATGAATAAAATCGATTTGCCAAGCGCAAACCCTGAAGATGTTGCAGACCAAATAATAGAATTAATTGGATGCAAAAGAGATGATATTTTAAGTGTTTCTGCAAAAACAGGAAAAGGAATCCCAGAGCTATTAGAAGCTATATTAAAACGTATCCCTGCACCGTCGGGGGATCTTAACGCTCCTTTACAGGCTGTTATATTTGATTCGACATTTAATCCTTTCAGAGGTATTGAGGCGATATTTCGAGTCACTAATGGTAAAATAAGAAAAGGAGAAAAAGTTAAGTTTATGGCTACGGGCAAAACTTATGAGGCTGATGAAATTGGCATTTTGCGTTTAAATAAAGATCCACAGATTGAACTTTTAGCTGGAGATGTCGGATATATTATTTCTGGCATAAAAGATGCCAAAGAGGTAAAAGTGGGTGATACAATAACAACAGTAGAGAACCCTGCAGAGATTGCTCTTTCTGGTTTTGAAGATGTAAAGCCAATGGTTTTTGCAGGAATATATCCAGTAGAAACTGAGGAGTTTGAAGAGCTCAGAATATCCTTAGAAAAATTGAGATTAAATGATGCATCACTATCATATGAAGCAGAGACCTCTGCTGCGTTGGGTTTTGGATTTCGTTGCGGATTTTTAGGGATGCTTCATCTTGAGATTATTCAAGAGCGTCTAGAGCGTGAATTTAATATGACAGTAATTACTACTGTCCCTAATGTATCATATCATGCGTTTAAAAAGTCAAGCCCTGATTTGATGTTTCTTGTTACAAACCCATCAGACTATCCTGACCCTTCGAGCTTGGATCGTATTGAGGAACCATTTATAAAGGCACAGATAATTACAAAATCTGAATTTGTAGGTGGAGTAATGAACCTTTGCATTGACAAAAGAGGAGTTATTACAGGTCAATCATATTTAACTACTGATCGAGTAGAATTATCATTTGATATGCCTTTAGCAGAGATAGTTTTTGATTTCTATGATCGGTTGAAAACGATTAGTAAGGGCTATGCAAGTTTTGATTACCACCCCATTGGATATCAAGCATCCACTTTGGTTAAAGTAGATATTTTGCTTAATGCAGAGCCAATTGATGCGCTAAGCGCTTTGATTCATAAAGACCATAGCCATAATATAGGAAAACGTCTTTGTGAAAAATTGAAAGAATTAATTCCTCGACAGCAATTTGTAATTGCAATTCAGGCGGCAATTGGGGCTAAAATTATTGCAAGAGAAACTTTAAGTGCCTTAAGAAAAGACGTTACGGCTAAATGTTATGGAGGAGATATTAGTCGCAAGCGGAAGTTATTAGAAAAACAGAAAAAAGGTAAGAAAAGAATGAGACAACTTGGGAATGTGGAAATTCCTCAAGATGCATTTTTAGCAGTTCTTAAGTTAAACGATTGATTTTTTCGCCTTTATCTATTCCGTCCTAACTTCGTTAACATGGCGAATAAAAAATCATTTGAGAAATTAGAATCCTTGAAGGAAGAAGCAAACCAAGGAGGTGGAGAAAAAAGAATTAAATCCCAACACGATAAAGGAAAGCTTACTGCTCGAGAAAGGCTGGAGCTACTTTTTGATGATGGAATTTTTGAGGAAATAGGTCAACTTGTTACTCATCGAAGTACTCTTTTTGGACTGGATAAAAAACGTTTTTTAGGAGATGGTGTCATCACAGGATATGGCAAAGTAGAAGGAAGACTTGTTTATGCATATGCTCAAGACTTTACTATTCTTGGAGGTTCATTGGCTGAGGCTCACGCTGAAAAAATATGTCGGATTATGGATTTGGCATTACAAAACGGAGTTCCAATAATTGGACTTAATGACTCTGGTGGTGCCCGAATTCAAGAGGGTGTTGTATCCTTGGGTGGCTATGCAGATATCTTCTTTAGAAATACAAAAGCCTCAGGGGTGATTCCTCAATTGAGCTTAATATTAGGGCCATGCGCTGGAGGAGCAGTGTACTCGCCTGCACTTACTGATTTCATTGGAATGGTTGAGGGCAGTAGTTACATGTTTGTAACCGGACCCAACGTCGTTAAAACAGTGACACATGAAGAGGTCACCTCTGAAGACCTTGGAGGGGCTCAAACTCATGCGGTAAAAAGCGGTGTTACACATTTTTCATACAAGGATGAACCGTCTGCAATTATTGGTTTTAAAAAGCTTCTGTCTTATTTGCCTCAAAATTGTGAAGACTCAGTGCCTTTTTTGAATTACGATTCTAGAGATGAAATCAGACCAGACCTTGATAAAATTATTCCATCCAGTTCTGAAAAGTCATACGATATAAGGGATGTTATTTTGGGTATTGTTGACTCAGATTCTTTCTTTGAGGTTCATCGAGATTTTGCGGAAAATATTGTCATTGGATTTTCTCGAATTGCGGGCCGATCAATAGGTATAATTGCAAATCAGCCGCTTTATTTAGCGGGAGTTCTAGATAATCACGCTAGTAGAAAAGGAGCGAGGTTTGTAAGGTTTTGTGATGCATTTAACATCCCGTTATTGGTTCTTGAGGATGTTCCAGGGTTTTTGCCAGGGACGGATCAAGAGTGGAATGGGATAATTTCAAATGGAGCTAAATTACTTTATGCTTTTTCAGAAGCTACCGTTCCAAGAATCACAGTTATTACAAGAAAAGCATACGGTGGTGCATACGATGTAATGAATTCAAAGCATATTGGTGCTGATATGAACTACGCATGGCCGAGTGCAGAAATCGCGGTAATGGGATCAAAAGGAGCAGCTGAAATCATTTTTAAAAATGAAATCGCAAATTCAAAAGATCCTGAATCAACCTGGTTAAATAAGGAAAAAGAATACGCTTTAGAGTTTGCAAACCCCTACAAAGCAGCTTCTAGAGGGTTTTTGGATGAGGTAATAGAGCCAAATGCGACGAGAATAAAGCTGATTAAGGCATTTGATATTTTAGAAAATAAAGTTGTAGATCCTCCTAAACGAAAACATGGAAATATTCCTTTATAAAAAGATCTTGCTTAGTAAGTCTAGCTGATTAACTTTGTCGACCGAAATACGGTGCCCCATCGTCTAAAGGCAGGACAGCGGTTTTTGGTACCGTCAGTCTAGGTTCGAGTCCTAGTGGGGCAACTTTCTTTACCCTTAGTGAATTGTAAATCAATTTACTAAGGGTTTTTAATTTGCCAATAAGAACTTAAAGGTTTCATCATCAAACCTAATAAAATAAGTCCCATTAGGCCATTCATTGGGGATATTAATTCCATTTGAAATTTTATAATCTGACATTATTCTTCCCTGTGAATCTATAATCTGGATCAGACTATTGGTCTCTGACGAAGCCCTTCTTGTGAAGTATAATTTTTCTCCCGGTATCAGGATGGTAGGCCATATTTTATTTTGAGAATTTGTTTGCTCTAATATCCCTATAGTTGTTAAGGGTTTGGTAATAGCATCTGAGCCATTGCAGTCATTTGAAGCTACTAAAGTCACATTATAAAAGAGGCCTGGAGGATTATAGGTGTGAGTCACTACTTTCCCAACTCCTGAGTCTCCATCTCCAAAATACCATTTGTAGTTAGAAGCTCCCAAAGAAATATTAGCATCAAAATCGATAATCATTCCAGAGGCACCAGTAGAAACTAATTTTGCAGTCCAATTAGCTGTTATAGAATCATTAGAATCGCATATATCAATTATCGAAGTAAAGCTATTGGTATCACTGCAGTCATTGTAAGATTTCAATACCACATCATATATACCAGCAGAAGAGTAAGTATGAGAGGCTACAGCACCTGAACCAAAATTCCCATCACCGAAGTCCCATAAAAAGCCAGATGCACCGATTCCTCCTGATGACACTTGGAAATTGTAGGTAAATCCTGACTCTTGAAATGTAAAAACTGGATTTCCAAGTGCAGAGCAGACACTGACTATTTGAGTCGTATCATCAACAGAACCACAACTCAAACCCACTGTTAGTTTAACGTTATATGAACCTGCATTGCTGTAGGTATGAAAAGCTGGGGTGCCGCTACCAGTTGACCCGTCTCCAAAATCCCAAGTGCATTGAGCATTATTGGGAACATTAGAAGCTACAAAACCACGGGAAAGAAAATTCCCATAATCATAAAAAGATGCGGCTACAGGAGGACAAAATGGAGCTTCATCAACACAAAAATCATCAACTGCTATTTTCGCCAGTTGAGCACTTCTAGTTCCCGTTATTCGAAATCTTACGGTATCATTTTGATATTGCAGAAGGTTCACAATGTTTTGTTGCCAAGGTGAATTTTTTTGCTGTGTTGGCGTTAGAGATATCAAGGTATTAGGGCCGCTGGCGCTTGTCCATCCATTGCCGAAATCGATTTCCACAGACAGGGATTGAATGGCGGCACCATGTAAATGACTTTTAAAATAAATTGCTGGGGTATCTAGTGCTGTTAAATCAAACCATGGCGTGGTAATGCTTGTGGAGTTTATTGGGCTTGCACCATCTGGTTGGGTAAACATATATTTCCCAGTCGTTAAAACAACACTTTGCCCAGGTCCCGATTGATTCCATGTTGACCCACCGGTTTTAAAACTCCAAATAAAACCGGTAGAATCAGAGCGTGACCAGCAATTGCCGATACTTCCATAAAACCCAGGCGCAAAATTAGGATAGTACCCTACCCAGGTGGAGTCCTCAAAGTCTTCGCAATAAGGAGCTAAAATTGGAATACAGTTTGACGAGGTAGATTGAAAACTCGAAATAACATTTTTAGAAAATATTGAATCTTTATTGGGTTTCGCAGAAACCATATTTAATTCTGCCGAAAACGCAAATATTCTGTGCGTACTCATTAACAAAAATATAACGATAAAAAAGACTTTAAAACAATGCATAATTTGGTAACAAGCTGTATGATAAATATTTTTTTCACCCCAAAATTAATGTTTATTGAATTAATCAAAGTGTCAAGTTGCCAGGTATAGTTTAGTTTGATCAACTTTATGTACTTTTGCAAAGACTTGTTGGAGAATTAAAAGAGGGGACCACAAGTCCCCTCTTTTGTTCTCTGGACTTTTTGAAACGAATGGACTACACAGAATTAAAAATATTAATCGAGACAGAAATTGCTAAAATAGATGCATTTCTGGTAGACTTTGAACTTAATGTGGACAATCAAATTAAGCTTCATGCTGATTTATTGGATGGACATATTTCTGTTGATCAGTTAAAATACCTGAGTCGTTCGATTGAAAATGCTTTGGGTGACGAATCCGAAGATTATTCTATTGAAGTTTCTTCTCCTGGAATGTTTGTGCCTTTCAAAGTTCCAGAGCAATATGTAAAGAGTATAGGTCGATTGGTCAAAGTGAATACCGTGGAGAGTGGAAATCCCGTAAAAGGAACCCTGAAGTCTTATAACGGCGAGGAAATTGAGCTTCATTGGACTGAGCGCGTTCCCAAACCTAGAGGCAAGGGGATAATGAACGTTGACGTAAAGAAAACCATCCCATTGAGGGATGTATCAAAAATTATTTTAGACTTTAAATTCTGATTTTTTTCAATTATGGAAAATTTAGCTATTATCGAATCATTTGGCGAGTTCAAAGATGAAAAGAACATCGACCGTGTTACACTTATGTCTTTTATCGAAGAGGCATTTCGCGTTCAACTGCGCAAGAAGTTCGAAAGTGATGAAAATTTCGATGTAATCGTTAACCCTGATAAAGGAGACCTTGAAATATGGCGAAATCGAATCATTGTTGATGACAAGTCTATTGAAGATTCAAATCTTGAAATTCCTTATAGCGAGGCTATAAAAATTGAACCTGATTTCGAAGTTGGGGAGGAAGTTTCAGAAGAAGTTAAAATGATCGATCTTGGAAGACGGTTTATTTTGGCCTTTCGTCAAACCTTGGTCCAAAAAGTTCAAGAACATGATAGTGGTGAGCTCTACAAACGCTACAAAGACATGGAAGGTGAAATCATAACTGGAGAAGTTCATCATGTAAGAAATAGAGAAATCATCATTTATGACGATCAACAAAATGAATTGATCCTTAGAAGGGATGAAATGATTCCCGAAAAAGACTTTTTCCGTAAAGGAGATACTGTACGTTCTATTGTGAAATCTGTTGAAGTTCGTGGGACAAAGCCATTTATTTTGTTAAGCAGAACAGCAGATAATTTCTTGGCAAAATTATTTGAAACAGAGATCCCTGAAGTATTTGATGGAATAATAACGGTTAAGGGAGTGGTCAGAATACCTGGTGAAAAAGCCAAAGTTGCAGTGGAAAGTTATGACGATAGAATTGATCCAGTAGGAGCTTGTGTTGGAATGAAAGGTTCTAGGATTCATGGAATTGTTCGTGAACTAAGAAGTGAAAATATAGATGTAATTAATTTCACAACGAATCATCAGCTGTTTATTCAAAGAGCACTGTCTCCAGCCAAAATAAGCAATATGGTTATGGATGAAGAACGGAAAAAGGTTGATGTCTATCTTCCAGCTGACCAGGTTAGCTTAGCTATTGGAAGGGGAGGAACCAATATTAGACTAGCAAGCAGGCTTACGGAATATGAAATTGATGTATACAGGGAAGATATTGTTCATGAGGAAGATGTAGAATTGATAGAATTCTCTGACGAAATAGAAGGTTGGGTAATCGAGCAGCTGCGAAAGAGTGGTTACGATACTGCTAAAAGTATTCTGAATGTAGAAACTGAAGATATAGCCAGACGATCTGACTTAGAGATTGAAACAGTAGAAGAAGTTCGAGGTGTTCTTAAGAAAGAGTTTGAAGATTAATAAAGAAAATAAAGCTTAGCGAAAATTCTTAACATATGAGTAATTACCGAATTAGTAAAGTTCTCAGCGAGTTGAATATCGGACTTGATACAGCTGTCGATTATTTAAAATCGAAGGGTCATGTTGTTGATAAGAATCGCAATGCAAAAATCAACCAAAAAGAATATGATTTTTTGCTCGAGAATTTTGCTTCTGACAAGACAAAAAAAGATGAAGCAGGGACTCTTATCCAGCAGAAACGAGAAGAGAAAGAAGCAATTCATGCAGAGCGCCTAGAGCAAGAAAAGCCTAAAAATGAACTATTTAGAGCAGGCTCTAGCCTCAAAGGGCCTAAAATTTCAGGTAAAATCGATTTAACTCCTTCAAAAACATCAAAAGATTCAGCAGAATCTCCTGTTAAAAAAGAAATTGTAGATACTGAGGGTTCAAAATCGATAACCAACGAAAAGGCCAGAGAAGAGCCAGTCAAAGAAATTTCAAATAAAAAAGAAACAAACGAATCTGCAGAAAAAAGTAAAGAAGAAAAGTTAGAAGAGAAAAAAGTATCAAAATCATTACCAGGTGAAAAGGACTCACCTGATGAGGTTAAAGTTGAAGAGGATGCAAGTCATAAGACTCAGTATAAGAAACTTGATGGACCCAAGCTTACAGGAAAGACAATAGATCTTAAACAATTTGCTAAAAAGGCCAAACCTCCTGGAGAAGGAGGCAAAAGAAAACGTATTAAAACTGAGGGCTTACAAAAGCCTGCTGCTGGAGGTGGAAGAACAACCACTGGCGCTGCAACTGTAGGAGCAGCAAAACGCAGAGATAATAACCGACCAGGGCTTGGAGCAGGAAGAGGGCGGAATGCAAAAGTTCAACCCAAAACTGAGGTTTCTAAAGAAGATATAGCTCGAAAAATAAAGGAAACACTCGAGAAGCTGGGTGGTGGTAAAAAGTCAAAGGGCTCGAAAATAAGAAGAGACAAACGTGCTGAGCGAACTGAGGCTAAAGAGATGGCCGAAATTGAACGTATAGAAGGAGAAAAGGTCTTAAAACTTACGGAATTTGTTACGCTACTAGAGTTTGCGAATCAAATGGCCGTGTCTCCTGCAGATGTCATTTCCACTTGTATGGCTTTGGGAATAATGGCGAGCATGAATCAACGATTAGATAAGGAAACATTAACCATTGTTGCAGAAGAATTTGGTTTTAGTGTTGAATTTGTTGACGAGGAAATGCAAGAGGTTTTCAATGATGAAGATATTGAAGATAATCTTGTGTCGCGGTCTCCAATTGTTACTGTAATGGGCCATGTTGACCATGGAAAGACTTCTCTCTTAGATTTTATACGAAAAGATAACGTCATTGCTGGAGAGGCTGGTGGAATCACTCAGCATATAGGTGCTTACTCAGTTCAATTACCTTCGGGTCAAGCAATATCATTCCTTGATACTCCAGGACATGAAGCATTCACAGCAATGCGTGCAAGAGGAGCACAAGTCACTGATATTGCTATAATTGTAGTTTCTGCAGATGATTCGGTCATGCCTCAAACCAAAGAAGCTATCAGTCATGCTCAAGCTGCAAATGTTCCTGTAGTATTCGCGATTAATAAAATTGATCGACCGGAATCTAATCCGGAGAGAATCAAAGAGCAGTTGAGCCAAATGAATATTCTCGTTGAAGACTGGGGGGGTAAGATTCAGTCTCAAGAGATATCTGCAAAAACGGGTTTAAATGTTGATAAACTGCTCGAGAAAGTTCTACTTGAAGCTGAATTATTGGATTTAAAAGCAGACCCTGAGAGACTTGCGAAGGGAACTGTAATTGAAGCTACCCTTGATAAAGGCCGTGGATATGTGATTACTTTATTGAATGAAACGGGCACTTTAAAAGTCGGAGACTACATATTAGTTGGCCCATACTCAGGGAAGGTAAGAGCAATGATGGATGAACGAGGTAAGCAATTAAAAGGCGCCGGGCCCTCAGTCCCTGTATCTATTTTAGGCTTGGATGGTGCACCTCAAGCAGGCGATAACTATATCGTAATGGCTGATGAGCGGGAAGCTAAATCTATTGCTACTAGGCGCCAACAGTTGCAAAGAGAACAGTCAGTAAGATCTCAGAAAAGCTTGACATTAGATGAAATAGGAAGACGTTTAGCTGTAGGGGATTTCCAAGAGCTAAATATTGTTTTGAAAGGGGACGTTGATGGTTCTATTGAGGCTCTTTCAGACTCATTGCAAAGGTTGAGCACTGAAGAAATTCAGGTAAATATAATTCATAAGGCCGTAGGCGGAATTACAGATAGTGATGTTTTATTGGCAACAGCATCAAAGGCAATTATTTTAGGCTTTCAAGTTAGACCTGCTGGATCTGCGAGGAAATTGGCAGAAAAAGAAGATATTGAGATTCGTCTCTACAGTATTATTTATGATGCAATAAATGATATAAAAGAAGCAATGGGAGGGATGTTATCACCTGATTTCAAGGAAGAAATCACATGCTCCCTTGAAATACGCGAGACATTTAAAATTTCGAAGTTTGGCACCATCGCTGGTTGTATGGTTATGGACGGCACAATTAATAGAAGTTCAAAGATTCGTATCATTCGCGATTCTGTTGTTGTCTACACCGGAGAATTGGGATCTCTAAAAAGATTTAAGGATGATGTTAAAGAGGTTAAAAAAGGAACGGATTGTGGCTTAAATATCAAGAACTTTAATGATATAAAAGTTGGTGATACAATTGAAGGATTTAAAGAGGTAGAGGTTCAAAGAGAGCTTTAATAAATTTATTTTTTCTGGTCTTTGAGCTGAACTTCATCGCTTTCTATCATGCCGTCTCTTAGTCGTATGATTCGGTGCGCATATTGAGCTATTTCTTCTTCGTGAGTTACGATTATCAAGGTATTCCCATTTTTGTGGATTTCATCGAATAACTTCATTATCTCCAAAGATGTTGTTGAATCTAAATTTCCAGTTGGTTCATCAGCTAAAATTATAGAGGGAGAATTCACTAAAGCTCGTCCAATTGCTACCCGTTGCCTTTGCCCCCCTGATAATTGATTTGGCCGGTGGTCCATTCTATCTGCTAGCCCAACTTCATTTAGGACATTTTTAGCTTGAGCAATTCTCGTTTCTTTTGTTTTTCCAGCATAGACAAGAGGCAATGCTACATTCTGCAGAGCGGTTTGACGTGGGATTAGATTAAACGTTTGAAACACAAAGCCTATTTCTTTATTTCTAACTTCGGCTAACTCATTATCCTTCATTTGGCTTACATCTCGTCCAGCCAGTTTATATGACCCCGAAGTAGGAGTGTCTAAGCACCCTAAAAGATTCATCAAAGTAGATTTACCGCTTCCAGAGGGACCCATTAAAGCAACATATTCACCTTTTTTAATATCTAAATTGATGCCCTTTAAAACATGGACAGTCTGAGATCCAAGTTTAAAATCGCGAATTATGTTTCGTAATTCAATAACTATTTCATCCATTTTAATTGATCAATTTATAATTCAATCCAAAATATATCATCCTGCCAAATATTGGACCCCAAATACGTGTAGCGTCAAAATTCTCTGTAAAAGTAGGATTACTTGGTGTTAATAGATCTCCATTAATATTGACAACGCCATCGATTGGATTTAGCTGCTGAAAGTTTAATGCATTTTCCACACCTAAATAAAAATCTCCGTTCTTCGTGTTTTTTCTAATTTGAAAATTTAACAAATTGTAAGCTTGGCCATAAGAAATGATTTCTCCAGACAAACCTGGTGCCCGTGGGTGTGTGCTGGGAATCGGTTGTTTACCATGGAACTGGACTGTCATATCAAGATTCCAACTTTTCATAAAATTTCTACTGAGATTTATTAAAGCCCGGTGTTTTGCAACAAAAGCGGCAGGCATTAAAATACTAACCGGATCTAATCCGTGTATTTGATTTCTGACAACTACATTTTGAAAACGATAAGCAAGTCGAATTTCCGTTTTTTTATCTAATTTATAATTTGATGAAATCCCTGCAGATTGTGAAATCATTGCGAATTCACTTTCATTGGAGGTAGTTAAATCGGGATAAATATATCTCATACGATTTGACCAATAGTCATGGATCACGGCCTCATTGAACCAAGTCCCATGAATATTTGCTGTTATGGACCCAGGCATGTAGTTAAAAATAAAATTTCCAGTGTAACTAATTCCTGCATTTGTGGATTCCTCTAATGACAATTGGTCCCCACCCGATACACTACCATATTGATCCCATCTTATTTCTCTGTTACTAGCAACTCTACCCCATTCTTCTGTGATGGGAAGCGCCATTCTAAAACCTTCACCAAAAACCAATCTAAATACATTTTTGTCATTGGGTGCTATCCTAGCATGAATTCTTGGTGAGAAAGGCACTCGGGTTTTTGAGTTTAAAATAATGGAGTGCCAATCAAACCGACCTCCCGCAACTAGAGTTAAAAACTCATTGGGAGTCCAAGTCCATTCAGATGATATTCCAATATTCTGTTCAACAAAAGGTCTATTATATCCTTGAAGATATCCGCCTGCATTAAAATTTATATCATAATTATCGTAAAAAACACCAATAGAGCCGGTATGGCTTATTTTATTCCAATCTTGACGAAACAAAAATTGAGATACTCCTCCAATTTGGTGTGCACTTAATTCTTTTTGATTTATGGCATCATCTGAACTACCCATATTGCCAATCATACTTTGACGGTAACCATGTAAAATGACACCAATTGATTGATTGGGATTTTTGGGATTCACCCATCCTGTTTTTGAACTAATGGAAAATCTATTCTGCTGCAGCCTTGACTGCCATGGATTTGAGCTTATCGGAAAATTTAAATTCTTAGAAATTTGCCCACCAATCTTCTGATCCTCAAGGGCATGAATTGTGAATAATCCTTCCCATCCGTTCTGACCAAAATAGCGTGCACGGACCATTCCATTTAATTGATAGCCAATGGGATTGTCTGCAAAGCCATCTTTATTATTGTCTACAATAAGAGATCTTCCACTTGCATGACCTAAAATCCCCAAAGACCATTTGTTTGATATTTGTTTTCCATAGATAAGATTTGTTTCTATTCTACCTCCTTGATTGATATAATTATTTACTCTAATTTTTGCGGAATTTTTAATGACAATATCATCAATAATATCCTCTGGCTTAAGAAGCTCAACATTTATTTGTCCAGTCATAGACTCGAAACCATTAGAAATAGAGCCGATTCCCTTTGTGAGTTGAATACTATGAATCCAGGCTCCGGGAATATATGATAGCCCAGAATTTGCCAGCAAGCCTCTTACCAATGGGGTCATCTCAACTTGTATTTGAGCATATTTACCCGCTAGGCCAAATAGTTGTATCTGTTTTGTCCCTGTCACAGCATCCGTAATGGAAACATCAATGCTCGGATTTGTTTCAAAACTTTCAGAAAGATTGCAACATGCTGCTTTTTTGAGTTCAGCTCTGGAAATTATTGTTTTTAGTTTTGGGTCCTTCAGCGATATTACAGAACCAAGAGCTTCTGTTTTTACTTCAACAGCATCTAGGTTCAACCCGTCATAAATGCTAGTGTCTGACTGAGAATAAAGCAGATATGGAAAAATAAATATTAGAAATACTCCTAAACTATTAATTCTTTCTTGAGTCATTTGTGTGCTTCGATGACATTTGGATCTCGATACTTGCAACAATTATGAATATTCTCATAAATTTTATCCGGAGCAAGAATTTTCTCTTTTTCACATGAGCAAATTTGATCATGTCCGGCATTTGAAATTGCTTGATGAATCTGTTCTTCTGAAATTCTTTTGGGACGATAAACCACAAAAGTTTCATGGGTTTTCACATTCCATTCTGCAGTCCATACCCCATTAAGATCTAATAATGCTGTTTCAATTCTAGCCTCACACATATTACAAACTCCAGCGGTAAAAAACTTGAGTTCAATTTTTTTTTGGCCGAAAGCATTTACTGTTAAAAAAAGAGAAAGTGTTAAGAAAAAATATTTCATTACTGGAAAGGATTTTGGTACAAAGTATCTGTTTCTATTCGTGTATCTGTTAATGTATTTAAAAATGCAACAATAGCTTGTCTTTCTGACAGAGATAAATTAAGCCCTTGTTCTCCACTAGAATGAGATTGAACAAACCCCGTCATTCCTGGTGCTAAGTTAGGCGAGTTAGACTGAACTCCACTATTATAAAATTCAAGCACTTCTTCCAATGTCTGAAAACGCCCATCATGCATATAGGGGGGCGTATATGCCAGGTTGCGTAATGAAGGAGTTTTGAACTTCCCATTGTCAACTTCTAAATTTGTCACGCCACCTTTTCCTAAGTCTGTAAAAATACTGTCTAAGCCATTATTTACTATCGTATTATTTGTAAATAATGTTCCACCATGACAATGAAAACAATCACCTCCTTTGGGAGATCCATTTGGATTTGACTCAGCATTAAATAATTGCACTCCAAGTTGCTCTTCGGCAGTA
>Ga0209601_1000188_pt1 | contig 49835 bp, 40 predicted proteins | sample COGITO_mtgs_1104_4_FD_184796 | JGI IMG/M metagenome (GOLD analysis project Ga0209601, IMG submission 184796) | Pelagic marine microbial communities from North Sea - COGITO_mtgs_110426 (SPAdes) (version 2) | ecosystem: Environmental > Aquatic > Marine > Epipelagic ...
ACGAACTTCAAAAAAACGGTGCAGAGCTCAAGAAACTTAAGGAGACGTATCATTTAGGGAATGATAATTTATTGAAACTGTCTGACCCGAATTATTCAGACTTGCCCAATGATATAATATTTATGGGTACCTTAAGTTGGGAAGCAAATGTTGATGGCTTACTTTACTTTTTGTCAGAAGTTTTTCCGTTGGTATTGAAAGCAGACTCTAAGGTAAAGCTCAACATAGTAGGCCGTAATCCAGATCCAAGAATTATTGTAGCTTCCGAGAAATACCCTGAAAACGTTATTCTACATGGTTTTGTAGATAACTTGAAAGACGTATTTCGCTTGGGCCGCGTTTTTATTCTTCCCTTGCGATTTGGCAGTGGAATGAAAGTAAAGTGCCTTGATGCGCTCTACAGTGGAATTCCAATAGTTACCACTTCCATTGGAGCTGAAGGTATAGAACTTGAGCAGAACAAGCATGCCTTGATTTGTGATAACACAGTTGATTTCTCTAATGCATTACTTACACTGTTATCAAGCCCAGAAAAATGGAAAGCCATGAGTGAGGCGAGTAGGGCACTTGCGAGAGATAAATATACTTGGCAGGCACACCTTCAAGAAACAGGAAATGCGTTAAATGCTATTTTCTAATTAGCATTTCTCTTGCGGTAGCTCCAGAATTAAACTGGATTTCGAGAATGTAAGCACCAGCATTCAATTCTTCTATAGTTAATTCAGCTGATGACTCATTTGTCAGCCTTATATCCATTACTTCTTTTCCCGATAAGTCTAATAACCTAATAGAACTCATGAGTTCTGCCTGAACCGTAACCTTCCCAGCACTTGGATTAGGGTAAATTGAGTATTTTTTTACCGAAATTTCAGAAGTACTTAAGGTTTTATCAAAGTCAAACTCGTTTGAAATTGAACTGGTACAGCCATTAACGGTAATTGATACAGAGTACAATCCAGATCGGATAGGTTTGTATACTTGTTTGTTTTCCCCTACAATTATTCCATCCTTATCATACCATTGGTAGCTATCTGCAGCAACGGTACTTAGCTCATTTCCTGTTTGTGTAATTATAGGCACTACAGGAAGTGGCTTTACATTTACAAAGTCTTTTGAAGTATTCTTACAACCGGTAGTTCTGTCCGCATACTCATAAGTGATTGAATGCAGCCCAACACCAGCATTAACTGGTGAGAAATTCGAACCAGAAACACCGGTTCCCGAAAAAACACCACCAGTAGGGTTGGAACCATTAATTGCAAAATCTGCAGAGCCCTCACATACATTACGCGATAAGAAAGGAAGTCTAAAAGTGACCATTGGCAATCCAACAACAGAAATATTTTGACTGGCAGTATTGGAACAATTGTTTGCATCCGTATAGGAATAGGAAACGGCATGAGAGCCAACCCCTGCAGCCTTTGCATCAAAACTATTTCCCGTAGTACCGTTTATAGTATATGTACCGCCAGAGGGTAATCCAGTAGTTAGGTTAAATGCTGAGCTGTCTTCGCAAATTGGGTTAAATGCAGCTAAAGTTACTGTTGGTAGTGGGTTTACTTTTAATATTTGTGAAGCAGTGTCCGAGCAACCGTTTGCAGCAGTGTATCGATAGGTAATTTTATGATTTCCTGGTCCAGCAGAATTTACAACAAACAATTGACCAGATACATAGAGGTTCATGTAAGAGCCTCCGGAGGGCATACCTCCAGCAAGCGTGTCAAAACCATTGATATTGCATATTGGGCTAAATGGACTCAAAGTTACGCTAGGCTTTTGCCCGACTGATAATTGAAAAGAATTACTAGTATCAACACATCCGTTAAAACTCAACGTTAATAAGTACGTTCCCGATTGGTATGCATTCAGAGTATTCATGGTGTCTCCTGAAAGAGCCTGTCCATCCTTGTACCATTGATAGTTAAAACCAGATGTTGAATTTTTTAATTCCAGTGAATCACCGATACAAACTGTTCCAGAACTGTCTTTATGAATTGATTTGTTACTTGCAAAAATTAACGTGTATTCAGCACCTGACTGAGAGCTAAGCGATAGATTGTTGGTACTTTGATTAGCGGAAGCAGCAGACCAAGATGTAATGCTGTTATTAGCTCGCTTTGCTAAATCTACAAAACAAGAACTGTTATTCTTGTAATAGGAATTTTCTAAATGATAATAAGCTACGCTAGAGCGAGGGTTACTGCCTCCCACGTAATAAACTCCATAATACCTTGTCGTATCGTAAGTTGCCGCTCCTGCTGGAAAGTTTGAAGAATTCGATTTTCCAATTACTCGATAAATATGAACTGCATCTGGACCTCCAGTTATACTGGTTGCCCTTAAAGAATCACCATCTGGGTGTGTCATGAAAATAAGCGAAGGAGAATTATAATTGTGAACACTTTCATTTCCAATTGGGGCAGAAGAGGTTTGTCGAGATGGAGAGTTTACTAAGGTGCCTGTATGTCCGTTTCCTGAATGATCGGTTACACTTGTACCTGAATTTTGATCCATTTTCCAATACGCTTCCAAAGCAGAATAATTGGGATGAGAAGAATTAATGGATTTACACATATAATTTCTGATCGTTGCTTGAGAAAGTCCTGCTTTCCAAATACTAACCTCATCCATTTCACCATTAAATGTTCTAGCGACGTTATAATTTTGACCTATTTGGAAAGTTGTATTCGTAGTTATACTGCCTGTTTGAGTTTGTGAAGCATCTAGAACGCCATCAACATATATTTTCATTGTTTGGCCATCATAGACACCTGCAATGTGATACCATTTACCTGTTGAAAGTGCTCTTGTACTATTTAGCTTATAAGCACTCCTACCGATACCTATAACGAATTGGAGTCTATCGTATGCTAGTGCTCCAGCATCACCAAAACGCATTAACGTTGGTACCCCATTTTCCTCTCCAAATAAAGAAGCAATGTTAGCTCCAGGCTGAGAAGTATTAGTATTGAATTGATCAACTTTAACCCAACCCATAAGTGTTAATGCGCTGCCACTTAAATTAATCGTACCACAATTCACATAACTGGAACTACCGTTAAATTCAAGCATTTTTCCTGAACCTTGTGCAACGACCGAACCATAAACAAATAGGAATAATGCAGAAATTATAGGTGTAAATATTTTCATATCTAGAAGTTTATCAATTTTATCTTGTTGCGAAGATACCAATATTATTTTTGGGTTTTATTAGATGATGGATCATATTGACAAATTTAATAGCGAGCTTACAGAAGCTCCATTCATTAGCTGTTGCGTTTGCGAAATAAACTTTGAAGCAACAGGAGTAAAGTACATCGTAGAAAAAAGTTTTAAACGTGTTTCGGAAAACGTGCAATACTCTATTTATGAATATGCAATTTGTTGGGACTGTGCCCAAAAGTTTCAGGAAAAAATAAGCCCAGAATCCAATGAGGCCATTCAAACCTATTTTTTTGATCAATTGAGAAATAGGCCTCCTCGTTTTTTTGAAGAAGATGAAAATCCATTGCATGTCTCGTTATCTGAATGCATGGTTAAGGGAACTAAAACTACTGACCTAACCGAATATACCATGTGTGGTGTATTTCGAGATGGACAATTTTCTATGGATGCCTTACCTTATGTATTGAGTTCAGCGGTTCTTGGGGAAATCGCAGAAAAATTATCAGCAAGCACTAAGGATGAAATGGATGACTTTAGGGAGACCTATCTCGGTGGACCCCCAGAGCTAGAGGAGCTTTTTAAAGGACGGCCAGTGGTGTTTCTGTAGAATTTTGAATTTTAAGTTTTGAATTATCGAAGCTGATAAATTAAAAATCCTAAACCTCCACAGTTCCATTATAAAGCGCCGCTCTTTGTTCTGCAAATCGCTCATCGGAAGTATATTTATCATACGTAAGCGCCTTATCAATATAGCCGTTAGGTCCTATTTCAACAATTCGATTCGCAACAGTTTCGGTAAACGTATGGTCATGAGAAGTAAACATTACAGTACCCGGAAAATCTTGTAAAGCGTTGTTCAAGGCTTGAATAGATTCAAGGTCCAAGTGATTAGTTGGTTCATCCAATATCAAAAGGTTACCTTGAGCCAGCATCATTCTAGAGAGCATACAACGCACTTTTTCTCCTCCAGACAACACATTAACGCCTTTCAAAGATTCTTCACCCGTAAACAACATTTTACCCAAGAAACCTCGAATAAAAACGTCGTCTTTTTCTCCAGGAGAATATTGTCTTAACCAATCAATAAGAGACTCTTTTGATTTAAAGTATTCTTCATTCTCATTGGGCAAATAGCTAGTGGTAATGGTTTGGCCATATCTATATTCACCACTGGACTGCTCAGCTTCTCCCACTAAAATTTGAAACAAGGTAGAAATAGCCATTCCATTTTTAGATAAAAAAGCAACCTTATCGCCCTTATTTAATTGTAACGAAAGTTTATTAAATAAAACTTCGTCTCCTCGTTTGGCAGAAAGCTGGTCTAATTCCAGCAACTGGTTTCCAGCTTCTCTTAATTGAGTAAAAATAACTGCAGGATATTTTCTGCTACTTGGTTGAATATCATCCAAGTTAATTTTTTCCAGTAATTTTTTTCTACTCGTAGCCTGCTTACTTTTTGAAGCATTTGCACTAAATCGTTGAATAAACTCTTGCAATTCCTTTTTCTTAGCTTCAGCTTTTTTATTAGAAGAAGAGCGCTGCTTTAGAGCCAATTGACTGGATTCGTACCAGAAAGAGTAGTTTCCGGTATAGGAATTTAATTTACTAAAGTCTATATCTACAATGTTGGTACATACAGTATCCAAGAAGTGTCTATCGTGAGAAACAACAATTACAGTGTTTCTGAAATCCAGTAAAAAGTCTTCTAACCAACTGATTGTTTTTAAATCCAAATCGTTAGTAGGCTCATCTAGGATTAATACATCTGGGTTTCCAAAAAGAGCTTGAGCTAATAGGATTCTAACTTTTTGAATACCACTAAGGTCTTTTAGCAAGGTATAATGTTCTTTTTCTTCGATTCCCAAACCCGATAGTAGAGAAGCAGCATCACTTTCAGCGTTCCAACCATCCATTTCTGCAAATTCAGCTTCCAATTCAGAGGCACGCATACCGTCTGCTTCAGAAAAATCTGGTTTAGCATAAATATCATCCTTTTCCTTCATGATTTTCCACAAATCATTGTGGCCCATCATTGTAGTGTGTAAAGCAGAAACTTCGTTAAACTCAGAGTGGTTTTGCTTGAGTACAGCCATTCTTTTTCCTGGCTCTAGAAATACTTGTCCGGTATTAGGGTTGATTTCGTCGGTCAATATTTTCAGGAAAGTAGATTTCCCAGCACCATTTGCTCCAATAACACCGTAGCAGCTATCGCCATGAAATTTGATGTTTACGTCATCGAATAATACTCTTTTTCCGAATTGAAGGGATACGTTTCTTGCTTCTAACATGCTTATTAATTTGGGGCTGCAAAAGTACTGGTTTTTTTAGCGTTTATTGACCTTTATAAGAGGATAAATACATTCAAATGTCATTAGTAAAAGTAAATTTGACCTACCAAAAAATATAAAAATGACGAAAGCAGAAATAGTAACAGCAAAAGGAACAATGAAAGTGGAGTTTTACGACAATGATGCTCCAAAAACAGTAGCAAACTTTGTGAAGTTAAGCAAGGATGGGTATTACGATGGACTAAACTTCCATCGAGTACTTCCAGACTTTGTAATCCAAGGTGGTTGTCCAGATGGAACAGGTGCTGGTGGTCCTGGATATAGCATCGATTGTGAGTTAGATGGTGAGAATCAGTATCACGAAAGAGGCGTATTAAGCATGGCGCATGCAGGAAGAAATACTGGTGGGTCACAATTTTTCATTTGCCACAGCAGAATTAATACTGCTCATTTAGATAGAAACCATACTTGTTTTGGTAAGGTGGTTGATGGATTAGATGTAATTGATACAATCAAAGAAGGAGATAAAATTGAAAAAATCACCATTCAAGATGCGTAAGCTAATAATTATTAGTGCGTTTGCTTTGCTTGGCTATTTTGGCCAAGCTCAGCAAATTGTGCAGTCTGAATCAAAAGTAAACTTTGAGATTGGTGGCATTGGCTGGTCTGCCGTGGAAGGCACAATCAATGGAATGAAAGGCACAGTGCAATGGACTGAAAACCTTGTAAAGAGTTCGTTCAATGTCTGTATTAATCCCGCAACAATATTTACAGATAACGAAGAACGCGACGAGCATCTTAAGAATGAAGATTTCTTTAATGTTTCTAAGTATGCTGAAATTTGTTTTGTGAGCAGAAGTATTGTAAAGGATGGAGCAAATTATAAGGCAATTGGAAGGCTGACTATTTTAGGGGTTTCTAAAGAAGTGTCTATACCATTTTCGCTCAGCCAGAAGGAAAACAAAACCATTTTAACTGGAACCCTTGAAATCAATCGATTTGATTTTGGCCTTGCGGCAGAAAGCTACACCACTTCGATTATGGTCGACGATAAAGCAGAAGTAGAAATTATTTGTGTTCTTAAAAATTAACCAGCAGAATTCTCAAAAGTTTTGTCTTAAAGGACATGAACCAATTTCCTTTTAGACAACCCTAATCTCTTGTCTTTTTGGACTTGTTTCATAATCTCAACCCTTTTTTAGTGAAGATATGCTGAAATAAATTCAGCGTGACGCAATAAAACCATAGCAATTGATTGCCAAATGCTTTTCTGACTAGAACTATGGTGTAACCTTTATTATAGGTTATTACTCTCCAACCTTCTTTAACACATTAGACGAATTTTGTAATGGCTATAATAGATGATTTTTAAATCTTGCCGCACAGAATATCTGAGTTCACTTCAGTTGTCAATTAGACAACAACTTTTAAAAAATAATCAAAGTATTGTTGTAGTGGATTACAAAGGAAAATGAGTGTGGATAAAAATGAAGTTTTAAAGCAATTTATTGCAACTCGTAATTACACCGAAAAAATTGTAGAGCCGCTAGCGGTTGGCGATTTTGAGTCTCAGCCTGTAGAATGGGTAAGTCCGCCCAAATGGCACTTAGGACATACTACTTGGTTTTTTGAGCAATTTTTACTTGCAGAATCAATAAGCGATTACAAGTGGTTTGATGATGATTTTGCATTTTTATTTAATAGTTATTACAATACAATTGGCAAAAGAGTATTACGAACTGACCGAGGAAACTTGACAAGGCCAATTATTGAAGAAGTATTTACTTACCGGAAAGAAATTACACTCAGAATGACCAATTGGATGAGTGATAATGAATTAAGCGACCAGCAATTAAAACTTATCGAATTAGGAATCAATCACGAACAGCAGCATCAGGAGCTATTGATTACCGATATTAAATACATATTAGGTCACAATCCTCTGTTTCCGGTCTATGATGGAATTGCGAAGGTGGAAATAGAAAATGTAACTTCACAGGAGTGGATCTCCTTAAAAGAAGGTATTTATTCCATTGGAAATGAAGGGGAAAAGTTTTGTTATGATAATGAACTTTCCAAACACCAAGTGTTTTTACACGAATTCGAAATTTCAAATCGACTAGTAAGCAATGGAGATTTTATTGAATTTATAGAGGCAGGAGGATATACAAATTTCGATTATTGGCTGGATGAAGGCTGGGCTTGGGTAAAAGAAAAAAAAGTGAATTCCCCAAAATATTGGTTTCAGGAAAATGGTGATTGGTTCCATTACACGCTAGCAGGCTATAAAAAGGTGCAGCCCAATGATGTGCTTTGTCACGTTAGCTATTACGAAGCTGTGGCTTATGCTGAATGGAAAGGAATGCGCTTGCCAACTGAATTTGAATGGGAAGCGGCTTCTGATAAATTGGACTGGGGAAGTCGTTGGGAATGGTGCGCATCCAGTTATATGCCTTACCCAGGGTTTGATAAACCTGAAGGAGCAGTAGGCGAGTACAACGGAAAATTTATGGTGAATCAAATGGTGCTGCGCGGATCTTCAGCTGCCACAGCGCCAAATCATTCTAGGAAAACCTATCGGAACTTTTTTCATCCTCATTTTCAATGGCAGTTTAGTGGAATTCGACTGGCTAAAAAACAAAAAATATGAATCTGCAATTTGCCGAGGAAATAATTGAAGGCTTATCTTCAACTCCAAAACAATTGTCGTCAAAATGGTTTTACGATAAAATAGGGGACGGCTTATTTGTGAAAATCATGAATATGCCAGAGTATTACCTGACTGATGCGGAGTATGAAATTTTTTCCAAACAGACTAGCGCCATTTTAGACGAATTTGAGGTCAATAAAAGCCAACTGGAGCTATACGAATTAGGCGCAGGAGACGGAACCAAAACGATTCAGCTCTTAAAAGCTATGGACCCAAAAAACTTCACCTACCATCCAATTGATATTTCAGAAAATGCATTAAACCAACTGCAAGAGAGACTTGCCAAAGAATTGCCTGAGGTTTCTGTAGCACCTTTGCAAGGAGAGTATTTCGAGGTATTAGAAAGTTTATCTAAAAATGAGTCGAAAATAATTTTGTTTTTGGGTTCTAATCTCGGCAATATGCATGATGATGTAGCAAAACAATTTATTAAACAATTGGCAGAGCAAATGCAAGCCGGCGATAAGTTACTCTTAGGGTTGGATAAAATGAAGTCGAAAGCTATTATACTGCCTGCATACAATGATAAACAGGGTTATACGGAGGCATTTAATCTCAATTTATTGAGTAGAATTAATTCCGAATTTGACGCCGATTTTAACCTTGCACAATTTGAACATAGGCCGAATTACGACGAAGAAACTGGAATTGCTTCTAGCGCTTTAGTGAGTAAATGCAAGCAAACGGTTAATATAAAGTCCTTGGATAGGACATTTGAATTTGAAGAAAATGAATCAATTCAAACCGAGATTTCAAGAAAGTACAACCTTGATATTTTGGAGAATGTATTTTCAGGTTCTGGCTTAGCAATTAAAAAAGAGTTTAACGATAGCCGAAACTATTTTATGAATGTCTTATTAGAGAAAAATTAAACAGCAGCTCACCCAACAAAAATTGTAGATCTGCGTCAATATTTAAAAGAAGTTATTATGAAACAAGCCATTTGGAAGGATACAGTAATCGCGCAAAGTGATAAAACTAAAAACGTTGAAGGAAACGCATATTTTCCTGTTGAAGATATTAATAAGGAATTCTTTAAATCCTCAGAAACTCAATCGGTTTGTCATTGGAAAGGGACTGCATCTTATTATTCGATTGAAGTAAATGGTGAAGTAAACAAAGATGCTGCATGGTATTATCCAACGGCGAAAGATTTGGCTAAGAACATTGAAGGTCATGTCGCTTTTTGGCGAGGCGTGCAAGTAGTCGATGTCTAGATAGTTAAGGCAAGTTAACACATTTTAGCTGAGGCCGGAATGACGAAACATAACAAGAACAAAAGGAATTAGATGGTAGAAACAATGCATAAAGCGGCTCAATACTTAGCCATGGCGGGTAAGTTCTATTTAGAAGCAAAAAAAGACGATAGCCATACAAACCTAGAATGGTTAGTAAAGAAAAAAAGTTTAGTGTCGCATGATTTAAACGATCACGGCATTCGCTTGGCAATCAACTACAAACAATATGCATTAGAGATTTTGACTGATGACGAATTATTGGATGCTGTTTCACTTACCGGCGAAAGTCACGATTTTTTGTGTTCTTGGATAAACGAAGGGCTCAAACGTTACGGGGTCAAAGGCGATTTTAAATTTGAGTCACATTATATTTTGCCCTACAAAAATGGATTGAATAAGGACTATCAATTTCCAGCTCCCAACGCAGATAAGTTGCAGGATTTAATTGATCAACGTAATTTATGTGATGCTGCCTTGCACAGCGTTTTGTCTGATCGAAAAGATGCAAGTAAGATTCGTATTTGGCCGCATCATTTTGATACCGGAGCAATCATAGAGGTAGATGAAGATAACGACGGACTAATCAAAACAATTGGCCTAGGCTTATCTATTCCCGATACTATGATTAACGGTTTTTACTTCTATGCTTCTCCTTGGTCTAAAGGAATAAACTTGGATTTAAGCAAAATGGATGAAGATGCGCTAAGCAGCGGAGAATGGCACTCTGGTGAATGGAAAGGTGCAACCTTGCGGAGCGAGTCAGTTTCAGTGGAGGAGGCTACGAAGTTTTTTGAAGAAGCAATTCAGGAATTGTTGTTGGTGTTGCGGTAGCGAAATGGTTTTATGAAAATAACCTCGCCAACCGATGTCAATAAACTTGAAGGCCTACCAAAACTCGTATACAAATACCGTGATTGGAAAATACAAGACCATAGAAGGTGGGTAGAGGTTTCTGAGATATATTTTGCATCTCCTCTAGAGTTTGGAACAAAACACGAAGAATTTTGGAAAGTCAATTTCAAAATGCTTGATGAGCTTTCTGATATAACAGAGATCGGAATAATCTACGCGAACAAGTATATAGAGACATTAAAGACACCAATAATTTCTGAACTACCCGCGATTAGAGCATTTATGGCGAATAGAGTGTCGGAAATTTTAAACAATCCGAGGGAAAGAGAAAAGTATCAAAAAGTAATTAATAACCTTTGGAATAGAGAAACCAGTATACTTTGTCTTTCAAAATCTCCTAAACTATATCGTATGTGGAATGATCGTTTTACTGGTTTTGGAAATGGAATTTGCATTGGGTATGATAACAAATCATTAGGAAAACATCTTTGGAATGATTCCATTGGTGAAGAAATTAATTATTATGAAGAAGGTAACGAGCCACAAGTAACACCTTTTAATTTAGATAAGCAATTGAGTTTTTTTGAATGGAAAAAACAGCTTAACTCATTACCAAAAGAGTTATTTGAGCATGAAGAAGAATACAGAGTAGCCAGGTTGAGAAGATCGGTGGACACTAGCATAGAGAGTAAAAAGAATTTATCGATATCTGAAAATTTCCGTGGTCGTGTAGAAATTGACAAATCAATTATAAAGGAGGTAATAATTGATTCAAGGATTCCCAAAAATGACTTTAATGATATTTTAGAGTTAGAAAATGGCTTAAATACTCAAATTTCTATCAAAAAGGCTAATATGGATAAAACTTGGAAACGGGTCCTTATATCCACAATAAACTAAAGGTTACTCACCTTCCCATTCACCGTCCCCACAACCTTACCCGTAAACTCAGTACCCAGCAAAGGGTTGTTCTCCGCTAAACTTAAGTTATTTGATTTATTAAAAGTCCATTTTTCGTTAGGGTCGAAGAGGGTGAAATTGGCATTACTGCCTGCTTCTAATGTTGGAGTTTCTTTATTTAGAACTTGGTAAGGTCTTATTCCTAAACTTTCTACCAAAGTATCTAAGTCCAGCTCTTTTGCAAAAGTGTTCAATGCAGCAAAAACAATTTGAATTCCATTGATTCCATAACCCGCATGCTCAAACTCGCATTCTTTGCGTTCTATGTTTTGCGGCTGATGGTTAGAAGTAATCGTATCAACCTTTCCTTCTTTTAAGGCTTTGATAAGGCCTTTTCTGTCCGCTTCGGTGCGAATAGGAGGCATTACTTTGTAGTTGCTATCAAAACCTTCTAAAACCTTGTCGTTGAATATTAAATGATACCAAGCGACTGAAGCACTCGCGTTTTGTTTTGCTTTTTTTGATTGTCCAACCAACTTGGCACTTTCAGCGGAGCTGATATCGCTAAAATGCAACCGTCCACCAGCGTATTCTAAAATTTGCAAATCTCGAGCAACAGCTATTTCTTCGGCTAAGTGCGGAATGCTTTTTAAGCCTAGGTAGGTTGACGTTTCACCTTCGTTTACATTTGCTTTTCCTTTCAAGTCAAGGTTGAGTGGAAAGCTAAAAACTAATCCTTCGAAGTTTTGAATGTACTGTTGAAGCAATAGTTGGAATTTTGCGTTGGGTACAGGTTTGTCGTCCGCAAACGCTACTGCACCGGATTTGTGCATGTCAAACATTTCGGCTAATTCTTCACCTTTTCCACCTTTAGATAAAGCGCCGATTGGGTAAAGTGTAACGGGCTTACCCTCTCCAGCCTTTCGCACAAATTCAATAGCAGACCGGTTATCGCTAAAAGGTTGAACGTTTGGAGAGACACAAACTCCAGTAAACCCTCCTGCAGCTGCGGCCTTCATTCCCGATTCTAGAGTTTCCCGTTCTTCAAACCCAGGTTCCCCAAAGTTTGCTTTAAGGTCTAGCCAGCCCGGTGAAAGGCATAAGTTTTTAGAAGTGATTTCTTGGTATTTGCCAGGATTTTTGAGTGAAGAACCAATAGATTGAACTTTACCACTTTCGACAATTATGTCTTGAGTTTTGCCGTGTAATTTGTGTCCGGGGTAACAAATCTTAGCCTTTTTAATGAGTAGCTTCATAACAATCATTCTATTTCGTTATACCCGTGCAGGCGGGAAACCCTATGTTCGTTATTGATTCCACTCCCGATAGCTATCGGGACGGGAATGACGAAAAATAGAAGATTAGTACTAAGCTCATAAAGGCGTTTTGTAATCTTAAATTTCATTATTCTAATTCCTCCAAAGTTTTATCAAAAGTATCTCAATCATTAACATTAACAAAGCCAAAGCAATCATCCATTTCCAGTACTTGACACCGCTTGTTAATTCATTCAATCTAAATTCAAAATTTTCAAAGTTGTCATCCAGTAAAGTCAGGTTTGAGTGACTTTCAGCTGCTGCTGTTAGGTCTTCAGTTTCCCAGAAGTTTAAGTCGCTTTCGGTTCTTGGGTAATTCAATGCAAAAACATCGAGAATAGAATCATTTTGGAGTAGCTTATAAAAGCCCGCAGAACTAGCATTTTCATGAGGCCATATTTTCAATTTGGTCTTTAGCGTTCGTATTTCAGGAATAAACTCTTGTTTTTCGTTTTTCAATTTTAAGAATTCAGTAGGACCCGAATAGTTTGAAGTGAGTGATAGATTTGGCTGAATAGAATAGGATAGAGGCTTACTTGACGTTTTTGCTAATCCAATTTTGTACAAACTCAATAGAAAGACGGAATGGTCAGCAAGGCTCGAATTTTTTTTATCGGTATTACTGCTCCAAACAAACACACTGCCTTTCCCCAAATTCTTTTTAATCAATAATGGATCGCCATTTTCTAATCCTAACAATTGGGTAGAGTAGTCTAATTGAGTTGATTTCCAAGTTATATAGTTGTATACCGTAGGCAAGTCGATTCGATTGTCCTGTTTTTCAAACACATCCGCATAGAAAGGATCACTGTATTTAATGGAATTTGTTCGACGATTAGCCGTATCTATAGTTGGTGCTGAACCTAGTTCTAGTTGCTGAAAGAGATCATTGTAGTCTGTTGAGGCATTTATTGCTGGAATAATGCAAACTACGCCACCATTTTCAGTAAAACTTTTGAGTTCATAACTTAAACCCTGACTGACATTTTCTAACGCATTTAAAACGATAACGTCAGTAGTTTTAAGATTCGAGAAATTGAATTGATTGTAATTCATTTGCTGAGTTCTAAACTGCTTAGAACTAGCATATACTTTGCTTAGAAGTGCTGAAGTGTCTTTATTATTTAGAATAATTACATCCGTATTTGGAGCTATGCTAAAGGAGAAAAACAAGGTATTGTCATATTCAATAGGATAATCGATCAGTTCTATTTCTGCTTTATAAAATCCTGTTTCAGTTGGAGTTATTGAAAATAAACCTTCTTGTGTTGCGTTTGCAGGAATATTAGCAATAGTACTTCCATAGCCTGAACCATTGATGCTCAAAGAGACTTTAACACCGTTCAAATCTGCTGTTCCAGTATTTCTTAGCCTATATTTAATTTCAAGGTTTTCGTTGATACGAACAGTTGGAGTTTCTATCCACACACTATCCATAAAAAGATTGCTGGTGTTGGTTTGCTCCAGTTTTAACCAACGGTAATTAATAGATGTATCCAATACAACATTCAAATTAGTCATCGAAGAACGCTGGAAATCACTGATCACGTAACTATCCATGGCTTTTACATTTTGTTCAATGAGCCAGTTTTCTTGTTTTTTTAGGACTTCATCAATGACTAAGCTATTTGGAGAATCATCGAGCTCAGCCAATTGTTCTTCAATAGTTTCTTTACTAAAACTGCGATAGGTATTTCCATCTAAATCGCTAGTTATTAATTGAAATTTCTGACCAGCAGGGTAACTATCGATAATCTTGTACACGTATTGTTTTGCCATGTCAAGCAAACGACCTTTGTTTCCCGTGCCGTTCATGCTAAAGGAATTGTCGATGTATATGCTCACGGCTTTGTCACCCGAAATAGTCTGTTTTTCGGATACAGGAATGTAGGGCTGGGCAAAAGCAAGCACCAAAAACGTTATTGCCAATAAACGACTGAATAATATCAACCATTCTTTAAGTCTAGATTTAGACTTCGATTCTTGTTTTATCTCTTTTAGGAAGGCAACATTAGAGAATTCAACACGCTTGAATTTTTTAAAATTGAATAAATGAATTATGATTGGAATCGCAAGCGCAAAGAGCGCAAAAAGGAAGTCTGGATAGACGAAATTCATTAAAGGGCGAAATTAAGCTAAACGGTGGGTATTCAAAACGTTCAAATTTTAAAAATTGCAAGTCAAAACACTATTTGTAGCGTTTCGACTTGCAGTAAATCATATTAATTTTTACTATAAGCTTGCCAGGGCAGCTTCGTAATTCGGCTCATCAACGGTTTCAGATACTTGTTCGGTGTAAGTTACTTTTCCTTCAGGATTTAAGATTACAATAGAACGTGAGCTTAAGCCAGCTAACGGCCCATCTGTAATTTTAAGGCCGTAATCCTTCCCAAATTGACCCGATTTGAAATCCGATAGCATAACTACGTTTTCAATTCCCTCAGCGCCACAAAAACGGTTTTGAGCAAATGGCAAATCTCTAGACACACAAAGCACCTTTGTGTTTTCAAGATTCGCAGCCTCCTTATTGAAATTGCGAACAGATGCAGCGCAAGTTCCCGTGTCGATGCTTGGGAATATGTTTAAAATAACATTGTGTCCTGCAAAATCGCTTAATGACTTAGTTGATAAATCTACTCCAGTTAATTGAAAATCTTTCGCTTTTGCTCCAACTGCTGGTAAATTTCCGCTTGTATTTATTTCGTTTCCTTTAAGTGTAATAGTTGCCATTTCTTTGTTTTTAATTTTGATCGAAACTAAAGGGTTTTCCAATTAATGGACCTATAAATAAAGCAGATTTATTGTTTTTTAGTAATACGAAGCATTCATTGGAAAATAGTTTATTTGTTCTAAAGAAATTCGAATGATTAAAGCAATAAAAACGTTCTTCTGTAAGCTGATGCTCAAAGCCGGTGGTTGGGAGATTGATTATGACCTTAATGATCAGGGTAGGAAATTTATTGTTATTGGCGCTCCGCATACTTCGAATTGGGATTTTATATATGCATTGCCCGCATTGCATCTTATGGGAATCCATAATTTGAGGTATTTAATCAAAAATCAACTGTTCTTTTTTCCGCTTAAATACCTGTTCTATTGGACAGGAGGAATTCCAGTTGATCGGTCTAAAAAGAATGAGCTTACAGCCAACTTACAAAAAATGATTGCAGAGAAAGAGGAAATCTATTTGCTTTTTCCGCCTGAAGGAACTCGAAGTTCAGTAGAGCGCTGGAAAACAGGGTTTTATTATACGGCTATAGAAACTGGACTTCCCATAATATTAGGCTATATGGATTATAAAGAGCGAAAATTGGGTTTTGGGGAGGTGTTTCAGCCTACTGGAAACTTCAATAAGGACATGGAGGTTATTCAGTCGTTTTATGTCAAAAAAACACCCAAGTATCCGGAAAAATTCAACCACAGCATTTACTTGCCTAAAGAGACGTAGTTACTGCTAAGATTTAGCAAGACGTGGGGACTGAGCTAATTTAGTGGGGAATTAAAAGGCCGCTTTCTCTAACCTCAGTATGCACAAAGTCTAAATGCTGGCTGTATCACAACCAACCCAAGAGCATAGAAATTCCTGTTACGGTTATCAATAAGGCGATAATGTTATGCACTGCTTCTAGGGAGATTTTTTTTAAGAAGCGCTTGCCTAATACCGCACCAATAAAGGCGCACATAACGGCCGTAAGCATTATGAGGTAAGGTAACTCTTTTACTTGCTCCACATTAGAAAAATACATTGGTATTCTGGTAAAGTCGACCAAACATGCAATGGCAATTCCGGTCGCAATAAAGGATTCTTTACTCAGCTTTAGTTGAGCTAGAAAAGCGGTTCTCAAAGCACCTTGATGTCCTGAGAGTCCGCCAAAAAAACCACTAATACTTCCTCCGATTGGTAACACCCATGAAGGTACCTTCATTCGCTTACTCAAGGTTTTTTTATCTAGAAAAGCAAAAATTATCAGTAAAATACCTACAACTACTTGCGTCCAGCTTACTTGAGTAGTGTTTTCAAAGAGGGTATAGGAATAGGCAGAATCAAGTTCAGTCATGGATAACAGAAGGGTAGACCCAAAGTAGGCTCCTATTATTGCTGGTGTGCCGAATACAATCAACGTTTTGAAATTGATGTAACTGCCTACCAATCCAGTTTTAAAAAGATTGTTCAGCAAATGAACAATTCCAGTAAGTGCTATTGCATATTCTAATGAGAAAAACAAGGCAAATGCAGGAAGTAGCATGGTTCCTAATCCAAAGCCACTAAAGAAAGTCAATGTAGATGCAAATAATGCAACCAGTCCTATTAGAATAAATTCCATAAATCAAAGGTAAAACCTAAAGAATCAAACGCAACTCTAATCTACTTTTCCTTGCCATTATTGAATTAAGCTTAACGATTCAGTCATATGAATGCTTTTTACGTTTCATCCGATTATCCTGAATTGATTTTTTTGCTGGCTCATATTCAGGTTCTAATTTAATACAGGATGATTAAATAATATTCTGATATAATCTTTGTCTGATTTGAGCTCAATGCATTAGCAACAATCGGAAAATATGTCCGTAAAAAGCTATATCAACTGTCAAAATTTCCGCTTGTTATCCAATTAAAACAAATGGTATTCTCTTTGACTTAGGGTCAATGAAATTATCAACCAATTAATGAAGTAATAAGACATAACAATATGAATACAAATAATTTAACTACAAAAACACAAGAAGCGATTCAGCAAGCTCAACAACTTGCAATGGCCGCTGATAACCAGTCGGTAGAGACTGGTCACTTGATGAAAGGAATATTGAAAGTTGATGAAAACGTAACTCCGTTTTTATTTAAAAAACTAGGCGTGAATTTTAATTTATTTGTCCAAGCTTTGGATAAAGTAGTTGAAAGTTACCCAAAGGTAGAAGGTGGGGATATATACTTGTCTAAGGAAGCGGCTCAAGTTGTTGCAAAAGCAAGTAATCATTTAAAAACCTTTGGAGATGAATACGTTTCTATAGAGCATATGCTCTTGAGCTTATTAGATGTAAAGTCTACCGTATCCACACTCATGAAGGATAACGGAATAACCGCAAAGGACCTCAATTTAGCTATAACTGAACTGCGCAAAGGAAGTACGGTGAATAGCCAAAGCGCCGAAGAAACTTATAACGCACTCAATAAATACGCAATTCATTTGAATGCACAAGCGAAGAAAGGTAAGCTAGACCCTGTTATTGGAAGAGATGAGGAGATTCGAAGGGTGCTTCAGATATTGTCAAGAAGAACTAAAAACAATCCAATATTAGTTGGTGAACCTGGCGTGGGTAAAACTGCAATTGCAGAAGGCCTGGCGCATCGAATAGTTTCTGGTGATGTACCTGAAAACTTGAAATCGAAGGAATTGTACTCTCTTGATATGGGGGCACTTATTGCGGGTGCAAAGTACAAGGGAGAATTTGAAGAGCGTTTAAAAGCGGTGGTCAAGGAAGTCACAAATTCAGAAGGCTCCATAGTGTTGTTTATTGATGAAATTCACACCTTGGTAGGCGCTGGTGGTGGCCAAGGGGCAATGGATGCTGCTAATATTCTAAAACCTGCATTGGCAAGAGGTGAATTAAGAGCTATCGGTGCAACTACTTTGGATGAATATCAAAAGTATTTTGAAAAAGATAAAGCCCTGGAGCGCCGGTTTCAAATGGTGATGGTAGACGAACCTAATGTTGAGGATGCCATTAGTATTTTAAGGGGATTAAAGGAGAAATATGAAACGCACCATAAAGTGCGTATTCAAGATAGCGCCATTATCTCAGCAGTAGAGTTGAGTACCCGTTACATTTCTGATCGCTTTTTACCGGATAAAGCTATTGACTTAATTGATGAAGCTGCGGCTAAGCTTAGGATTCAGATAAATTCTATGCCCGAGGAATTGGACGAGGTAGAGCGCAAGATTCGCCAACTAGAAATTGAGCGAGAAGGAATAAAACGAGAAGGTGATAAGCAAAAGTTGACTTCCTTAAAAGAGGAAATTGCTAACCTTTCGGAGCAGCGCGATCAATTGAAAGCCAAGTGGGAAGGAGAGAAGCAAGTAATTGATGGTACTCAACACGTTAAAGAGCAAATTGAGCAATTGAAATTTGCGGCACAACAAGCAGAACGTGATGGCGATTTTGGTAAGGTAGCAGAAATTAGATATGGTAAACTCTCTGAAGCAGAGGATAGTCTTAAAAAATTTGAAGCACAATTGGCTGAATTACAAGCCAGCGGTTCGCAAATGGTAAAAGAAGAAGTAGATTCGGAGGACATTGCTGAAATTATTGCAAAATGGACAGGAATTCCCGTTTCTAAAATGATTCAGAGCGAAGCTGAAAAGTTGTTGCATTTGGAAGATGAATTGCATAAAAGAGTTGTTGGGCAAGAAGAGGCGATTGTTGCGGTTGCAGATGCCGTTCGCAGAAGCAGAGCTGGACTTTCCGATACAGAAAAGCCATTAGGTTCTTTCTTGTTTTTAGGCACTACAGGAGTTGGGAAAACGGAATTAGCAAAAGCGCTAGCTGAGTTTCTATTCGATCATGAAGGAGCTTTGACTAGAATTGACATGAGTGAATACCAAGAGCGACATTCAGTAAGTCGTTTGGTGGGGGCGCCTCCAGGTTATGTTGGGTATGATGAAGGTGGGCAATTAACGGAAGCCGTGCGCAGAAAGCCTTACTCAGTGATTCTATTGGATGAAATTGAAAAGGCGCATCCAGATGCTTTCAATATTTTACTGCAAGTGCTGGATGACGGTCGCTTGACGGATAATAAAGGGCGCGTAGCGAATTTCAAAAACACGATTATCATCATGACTTCTAATTTGGGAAGTGAATTGATTCGAGACAATTTTGAAAAGGCAGATGTTGTTGATGACTTGTTGTTTGAAACCACAAAAATGGATGTGCTCGCTTTTGTTAAAAAGAGCCTAAAACCAGAGTTTGTAAACCGTATTGATGAAACCATCATGTTTACACCTTTGACTAAAGACGATATTCGAGCAATTATTCGAATTCAGCTTAAAGGACTGGATAAGATATTGAAAAACAGAAATATAAGCATGACGGCCTCGGATGAAGTTATCGATCATTTGGCTGATTTAGGTTATGATCCGCAATATGGAGCAAGGCCCGTGAAACGGGTAATTCAAAAAGAAGTGCTCAATGAGCTTTCTCGTAACATTTTAGCGGGGAAAGTGGAAGATGGAGACACTATTATTCTGGACGAATTTGATGGGAAATTTGTGTTTCGTAAACCGACAGAGCAGGTTCATTAATCACAAGTAGATATCAAGAAAGAGCTGTGGGTAAACCTCAGCTCTTTCTGTATACAGGGTGTTTTGAGTCGTATTTTTGCAGGGTAGTGAAGCTAATGAAAATTTATATCGTTTTATTGTTTGGGTTGTTTGCATGCAGTGAATCTAAAGCGCAGTTTAACCTGAATAGTGGTACGCAATGGAAGGTAAATGGTTCAGCTGCCCCAGGTTGGTTAGCTCCTGATTTTAATGATGCTTCATGGGTTAACGCGACCTCACCTCATACAAACATGACTGGTGGATTACTGCCTTTTCCAGGAACCAATTCAATGTGGATTAGCCCATATGCTGGCTCAGATTCAGTGTTTTGCCGATATTCATTTGAATTGAGATCAAACTGTATAGACGTCACTCCTTTCGAGATTAAAGGAGATGATGGTTACATAATTTTTGTAAATGGAGTTGAAATTTTTCGAAGACTAACATCTGCAACTGGTGCACGGAATGTTCCGGGTTGGGGACCCGGGTTGTTCAAAATTGGTAGAAACGTAGTTTGTATAATTGGAATAAACGGAAAGGTTTCTTCTGGAGTTGGACCGCATTTTTTAAATTGTAAAGGGCGAATTAACTACACTTCAGGGCCTATTATTGATTTAGGAGTGGATAAATTTGTTTGTGAGGGAGATAGTACGTTAGTTACTGTAAATCACCAATACCAGCGTTACAATTGGAGTGATGGTCAATCGACTAGGACCGCACAATTTACCAACAAGGGGAAGTATTGGTGTACTGCTCGTGATACTGCTGGGTGCGCTTGGGTGGATACGGTTGAAGTAGAAACGTATAAAGTGAAGCCACTTGATTTAGGTCCTGACACCAGTATGTGCGAAGGAGATCAAGCTACCTTTAATGCCGACCCTGATGGTTCTTATGAAAGTTATAAATGGAGTACCAACGATACTACCCAAACAATAACCATAGGGTATCAAGACTTGTTCAGCGTAACGGTTACGGATAAAAATGGGTGTACTACTTCGGATGCTAGAAAAACGCGTGTATTTGTTTCAGGTACCGCGGTTAATTTAGGAGAGGATACTATACTTTGTAAAGGTGATAGTTTAAAACTCGAAGCATTTTTTCCTCAATCCAGATATGAGTGGAGTGATGGAACTAGGGATAGCAGTTTTTTGATTACAAGGGCTGGAAACTATGAAGTAACTGTAACTAATTTTTGCGGTGAAGCAATTGATGAAATTGCTGTTCAATACATCAACGAATTGAACGTAGATCTAGGTGAGGACCTATACTTATGTAGCAACCTTGAATTAGAAATAGGTCAAGTTGTGCCACGTGCTGTATTTTACAAATGGAATACTGGCGATACAACTGCAAAGTTAAAAACAACCGCTCCAGGGATTTACCATGTTGAGGTAGTTGACTTTTGCGGAAATCAAGGAGAAGATGTTGTTGAAATTATCAAAGGCTTAGATCCAGGTACAATTATTCCAACCGCTTTCTCGCCGAATAATGATGCTTTAAACGAGACTTGGAGAACCTATGTACGTCCAAAAAGCTACTTCAATGTCAAGGTAATTGACCAGTGGAGTAGGGTTGTTTTTGAAAGTGATAATCATCTGGAAGAATGGGATGGAACTAACGAAGGCGGCCCATTACCAATTGGAAAGTACATATATACTGTTCAATGGGATGAGTGCGAAAACCAAGAACAAACTGCGCAGGGCGAAGTGCATATCGTCCGCTAACTAAGGTACAACTATACGAAGGGTATTTGTCGTAGTACTAGATTGAGATTCTAAAAAATATATTCCAGAAGTAAGTTGGTCCTGACTAAAATCCTCCATTTCAATAAGCAGTTCGTTTTCGTTTGATTCTAAAACTCTATTCGTTAATTCATTTCCTAGCATATCAATTAAACGCAAGGTTAATTTTGTTTTGTGTGCTTTAACTTTCAAAAGCGATGCATTGGTCAAAGGATTTGGGTAGATCTCAACAGAAGTTTCACTCAGCAGGCTTCTACTGTAAACGGAAACGTTAGAGCCTTCTCCATTATTACTGGTGTCAGCAGCTGTAGGGTAGAACCTTAGACTGTCCATGTAAATTGCTGGATTTGGAACACTATTGTTTACCGGTGCACTTCCAATGGCTTGAACCACACCGAAGTTTTCAATTACCTTACCGAATACAGGATGTTTAGAAGGAAGCGGAGCTTTATTATAATCTAATCGGGTATTATTTATGAGATTAATAAAGAACTACGTGTTACCAGAATTAACTCGCCCTGTATTAGCCATTGAAATTGTTCCTTGAACATTGCTCAATGAATCGTGGAACTCATCCTGAATGTTTGGCTTTGTAGCTCCATTTCCACCTTGAATCATAAAATTATTTATAACCCTATGAAACGTAACGCCATCGTAATATTTTTCTTGTACTAAGTCCTTGAAGTTTCCTGTTGTAATAGGAGCTAAGCTATCTTCCAACTCAACAATAAAATCGCCTAATGTGGTATAGAATTTAACTTGCGTTTGCGAATAGCCGCAATAAACGGTTGTTACAATTAGTAAGGTAAGTAGTATGTTTTTCATAGCTGTAGATTTAATTCCAAATGTAAGGGATAAATTTTAATAGGCTAAATACAAGCGTAGTTCGCAATAGAGCAAAAAAAAGCACCTCAGATGAGGTGCTTTTTACAAATTATAGTTTGAAAATTCTATCGTTTAATAAACTGTATAGTTTCTGAAGCCCCTTTATCATTATTCAATTTCATAAAGTAGACACCATTTTGTAAGTCAACTATACTTACTGTTTCAATTGATTCACTTTGAATGCTTTTAATAACACTCCCGTCTATCGACACTATTTGAATTGAAGTTACTGGGGAGTCGCTAGTGATGTTAATTTCCTCAGAAGCTGGGTTAGGGAAGAGGTGAAGTTTATTTTTTGAGAATTCCACCAAAGAAGTTAGGTCACCATCAACCACAGTAATAGAAGGTGAAGTTTCACAGCCATTAGCATCAGTAATTGTGCAAGTATAGGCTCCTTCACAAAGATTTGACAAGGTAGAGTCTGTAGCTCCATTACTCCAATTAAAGCTGTAATTCGGAGTACCACCAGAAACCGCTAATACGATACTTTCGTCACAGGTAGAATCGTTACTTGTAGATTGGTACAAAGTGTCTGCTATTAATGCTGTGGGTTCTGTTAGGCTCGAAGAGTCAAGAGCAGTACAACCATTAGCATCGGTTACCGTAAGCGTATAGAATACATTCGCAACAAGTTTATCTGAAATGGAATCGCTGCTTCCATTTGACCAATTGAAAGAATATGGTTTAGTTCCGCCGTTAACAATTCCTCTAATTTGTCCGCTTGAATCTCCAAAGCAGTCCAGATTCTTGTCACTAAGAGATAGAGAAGGAGAGTTAGCATCATCAATCGTTACCATTTGAGTTGCCGAACATTGCATTGAATCTGTAACGGTAACTGAATAAGACCCTTTAGATAAGCCAATTGCACTATCTAGAGTCGAGCCATTATCCCAGTTGTATGAATATGGAGCAGCTCCGCCAACTGGATTTAAAACCTTAGCTGAACCAATTGATTGGTTGCATTTATCGTCAGTTGTTGAGGTCGTAAATGAAATTTTATTGCTTTGAGCACTTACCATTATGGATTTAGTTGCACTGCAACCAGCTCCGTCACTTATTGTAACTGAATAACTTCCTGCACTTAGACTATCAATTGAAGAGGCAATTTTGTTATTAGTCCATATAAAAGAAGGCTTACCTACAACATTTGCAATATTTGAAACGAAGGCCTCTCCCCACCCATTATTACAAAACTCTGGATTTGAAGTTATGTTGAAAGTAATATTCGATCCACTAGTTGAAATTACTGCAGTGTCATTAATAGAACAGCCATTATTATCTGTTATGGTTATGATATAAGAGCCCGCTTTTAAGTTAACAGCGGTATCGTTAGAAACGCTTATTCCAGCAGGCCAAGCGACTGAATAAGGAGATTTTCCTCCAGATACATTGGGAAGAGCCCAGCCTGTACTATCTTGACAAATAGAGGGGCTAAGGTTAAATCTATTGCTAATTGCTGACGGTGCACTAAGTTTAACTGTCTTTGCTAACTCATTGCTGCTGTTATCGGTTACCGTTACAGTGTAAGTGCCTGGACCTAAATTTACAAGAGAATCTGCAGTTGAAGTTGAACCACTCCATTTATAGGTATAAGGACCTCCAGCTCCACCACTAATGTTTTTAAGAATGATTTTACCGTCATTATTACCAACACAAGAGATTGAGCTGCTATCAGTGGTAAATGAAATGAGGTTAAGTGCGGTAATAGACTTAGTGGTGGCATATGTTTTATCGTTGCTATTTCCACCATCTCCATTGGCTGATACTCCAGCTCCATAAATAGTAACAGAACCTACGTTGGTTGTTGGAGCTGTCCATGTTACTCCGTAGCTGCTGGTGCTAGAAGATGAGCTATGTCTGGCATAAGGTCTGCCGCCGGAAGTTGTTGTATTAAATCCAGTTCCAGAAAAACTACCTGCACCCGTTGAAGTGTTGGAGGCTTGCACAGCAGTTATTTCAAAACCGTAAATTGAGCCCCCAGTTAGAGCAGTTGTTATGGTATATGTTTTTCCGGGGTAATAGGAGGAAGGTCCAGTTATAGACATGCTTCCACCAGAAGGATTTAGTGACCCATTGTGGCAGCCGGTGCAATTTGAACCCGTTCGGTTAGTTCGGTCTATGGGAGGGTTAGAGGAGTAATTGAGGTTTATTAGACCAATTACAGCTATCGCGATCAAAGTGATTGATCTAAGTACTTTTCTTTTCATGGTGTAAATGTGTTGTGGGGATTTAATCCGTATGTTTCAGTTAACGGCTAATTTTGCCAATACGCTGGCTTTTCAATCTTGTCTTTAGTGTCTATTTTAATTGTTCAATTCCTTTAACCATGGAAAAAGCTTTTTTGTTCTCTTTTTCAGCGTAAGAAAGAGCAGCTTTTAAGCTCCTTGACCCTTTTTGGCAGATGAAAATTGGGGTGCAATTGGAGTTTAAATGGCCTTCATTAAAGGTGCTCAAAGGTAAATTTATTCCTCCAATATTATGCTTTTCGTACTCTTCAATTTCTCTAACGTCCACCAACGCGTACTTTGAATCTTTGAGTAGTTCTTTTGCCTCTATGTAGCTAATTTCAGAAACCAAAGGGGAGTAACCGCAGAAGTATTCGTAATTCTCAAGTAAATCAGTAATAATTGAATGTTCTGTATCCTTTTCAAATTCTATGACTTGCTGAGAATTATTAAGTGCGTTTATGCAAAGTAGTTTTCCGCTCAGCGGCTCACCGATTCCAGCGATTACTTTTATAGCTTCTAAGGCTTGATAATTCCCGATAATACCAGGCAATACACCTAATACTCCAATCTCACTGCAAGAAGGTACGCTACCAGCGTTTGGCGGTTCAGGAAAGAGGCAACGATAGGTTGGGCCGTTTTGATAATTAAACACACTTACTTGTCCTTCGAATTTAAAAATACTTCCGTGTATTAAAGTTTTTCCAGTAATTACTGCAGCGTCATTGCATAAATATCGAGTGGCAAAATTGTCTGTACCATCAACTATAACGTCGTATCTTGAAAATAAATCCAACGCGTTCTTGTTCGATAAATAGCAAGGGAAGGCTTCAATTTGGATTAAATCGTTCTGTAACCGAAGTCTATCAACTGCTACTTCAGCTTTGTTGCTTCCAATATCCGATACATTAAACAAGACTTGTCGCTGTAAATTAGAAACATCAACTTGATCGCCATCAATTACTCCGATAGAGCCAACTCCTGCCGCAGTTAAATACTGTAGGGTAGGAGCCCCTAATCCTCCTGCTCCAACTACTAAAACTTTTGCTTTTTTGAGTTTTAATTGCGCTTCTTCGCCAAACTGTGGGAGTATAATATGTCTGTCGTAGCGCTCTCTTTCTGCGTTACTAAGCATGTTGTTCTTGCTTGGGTTTTGCTTTATTCCATAATGCAGCGTCCCAATCTTTCCAAATTGGTTCATAGCCAGCATTCAGGATCATATCGGCAATTTCTTTAGGGCTTCGTGTATCGTCAATTTCAAATTGCTCTAGAGATTCAGGCTCTACTGCATAGCCACCTGGGTTTGTTTTGGAACCAGCACTGGTGCTTGTAATTCCTAATTTAATAACGTTGTTTCTGAATTTTGCTGATTCTCGAGTGGAGAGACTTAGCTCAACTTCTTCATTTAATAATCGGTAGGCACAAATGAGTTGGACCAATTCACGATCTGAAATTTCAACTTTGGGCTGAAGTTCTCCTTCATGCGGACGTAATCTAGGAAAAGAGATAGAATACTTGGTTTGCCAATACAGGCGCTCTAAGTAATCTAAATGCAAAGCGGTAAAAAAACTGTCAACTCGCCAGTCCTCGAGTCCAATTAAACTGCCAATTCCAATTTTGTGTACACCTGATTTACCCAGTCGGTCTGGGGTTTCTAATCGATAATCAAAATTTGATTTTTTTCCCTTTGGGTGATGCTTCTTGTATTCAGCTCTGTGGTAGGTTTCTTGGTAAACTAAAACGGTGTTCAAACCATAAGGAGTCAACGCTTCATAATCTTCTTGGTCCAGCGGTTGAACTTCAATTGCAATGTGTGAAAAATGGGGTTGAATAAGCTGTATGGCATTTTTGAAATACTCAACGCCTACTTTGGTGTTGGCTTCTCCCGTTACTAGCAAAATATGGTCAAACCCCAGTTTTTTTATCGCTTTTACTTCGTCTAAAATCTCCTTATCGGTAAGTGTTCTTCGTGGAATTTTATTGGTGAAGCTGAATCCGCAATAGGTGCAAATATTTTGACACTCGTTCGACAAATACATCGGAACGTACATTTGAATCGTTTTCCCAAACCGTTTTTGAGTGCGCTCGTGACTCAACCTTGCCATTTGCTCTAAGCAGGGAGCCGCAGCTGGAGAGATAAGTGCTTTAAAATCTTCAAGGTTTCGGTTATTCTTTTCCAATGAACGCTCCACATCTGCAGCGGTTTTACTGTAGATAGAATCTTTGGTGCTGTCCCAATCGTAGGTATCGAAAAGTGTTTTAAAGCTCATGTTATAGTTCGTCTAAGAATGAAGTAAAAGGGCTACTGGCATTGGCTCCCGACCTGCTTGCTCCTAATTTTGCTTCGTAGGCCATTCTACCAGCTTCAGTTGCCATTTTAAAGGCAATAGCCATTTCGATAGGGTTATCAGAAACTGCAATCGCTGTGTTAACTAATACTGCATCAGCACCCATTTCCATAGCTTTTGCTGCATCGGAGGGTGCTCCGATTCCCGCGTCAACAATAACAGGAACAGTACTCTGCTCAATTATTATCTCTAAAAAGTCAGATGTTCTTAAGCCTTTATTACTACCAATAGGAGCGCCTAATGGCATTACAGCAGCGGTTCCAACATCTTCTAATCGCTTGCAAAGCACTGGGTCAGCATGTATGTAAGGGAGAACAATAAAGCCTAATTTAACAAGTTCCTCAGTAGCTTTTAATGTTTCAATAGGATCGGGCAATAAATACTTTGGATCTGGATGAATTTCTAGTTTCAGCCAGTTGGTTTCAAGTGCCTCGCGAGCTAATTCAGCGGCGAAGATGGCTTCCTTTGCGTTACGCACTCCCGAAGTGTTTGGCAGCAAAGAAATGTGATTGGCCGATAAATAATGCAGCATTTTATCTTGTTCATTGTTTAAGTCAACTCGTTTTAATGCTACGGTTACCAATTCGGAACCAGAAGCAATAATTGCTTCCCCCATTAACTCAGAGGATTTGAACTTACCTGTACCGGTAAACAATCGGCTATTAAACTCTTTATCAGCTATTCGTAACATGCGTGTTTTGCTTATTTGTTTGCAATTCAGATTGAAAACTTTGCCTAGTTGCTTTCCAATTGTTGCTATGAATTAATGCTCCAGAAACTGCAATTCCAGCAACTCCTGTATTGATTAATGCTTTGACGTCTTCTACTTGAATTCCACCTATGGCAACTAGGGGGATGTTTATGTTTTTCGACTTCATTTGATCGGAAATTGACTGGTAACCAGAGATGCCTAATTCTGGACTTAGCTTTTGTTTTGTTGTCGTAAAACGATAAGGGCCTAATCCTATATAATCAGCTCCAGCTTCGTAAGCAGAATATACATCTTCTATCGTGTTGCAGGTGGCTCCAATTAAAAGCTTTCCTTGAGTTAGTGCCTTTGCAGAAGCTATCGGCATGTCTTTTTTTCCCAAATGACAAGCGTCTGCTTTACATTGTAATGCTATATGTAAATGATCGTTGATACAGAGTAATACGCCAAATTCTGAAGTAATCGCGCGGGCTTCTTTTGCCAATTCTTTGATTTCTTCTTTACTGTGCGCTTTAATACGAACTTGTATCCATTCAACGCCTGCTTCGCAAGCTTTTCGAACTTGCTCCAGCTGCACTGCGCTTTCGTCTGAATGGGTTATAAACATTAGGTTCTTGAACATCTCTTGTTATTGATAGTGATAGGCTAGGAGTGTTTTGTTGCTTCCCAATACCTTTTCAATGTATCGTTTGCTTTTTAATAATACCAAATGCATTGGAAAGTCTAACGCTATATTACTAGCTAATGCCGTTGAGAGTATACACCCTGACCCATGTTTTGGGGTGTAGGTTCCTGCTTTTGGATTCAACTTTTTAACCCCACTCTTATCAGCAAAATAATCGACTCCAATTTTGTCTTTATTGTGGCCGCCGGTTAGATAAATGTTTGTTTTGGTTCTTAATAAATCTAAGGAGTCTTCAAGGTTTACTAAATTTGATAACCAACTCAATTCAATTGAATTAGGAGTGATTATTGAAATCTTTGGTAGAATATTATTATAGTCTGTTTTTGAATCAAAATCAAAGAACGAAGTATTGTCGCTAGCCTTTAAAACGGGATCCCAAATGACCGTTGCTTTTGGCCAATACTTCGTTGTTATTTCAATTACATGAGTTAGCATTTCCACATTATGAACTATGCCAATTTTTATGGCTTTAAACTCAATATGCTTTAAGGCTTCGCATTGCGCTTGAATAAACTTATGGGATAGCCAATTTACTTCTATTACCTTATCTTCTCGCTGTGCAGTATTTGCTGTTAATACTGCCATACCGTAACATCGCAAACGCTCAGCTGTTTTGATATCCGCCAAAACACCCGCCCCACCAGTAGGGTCAAATCCTCCAATCGTTAATACAAAAGGTCTTGAGGGTTTCATAGTGCAGCTGTGAGTTGAGTAGCAGATTGAATTCTTTTAAAATTCTGAAGTGGCTCACCTGTCGAATGCCAAATTCCGCCCAAACAGGCAGCGCCATCAAACCCAAATTCTCTTGCTTTGGCAATGGTAGAAGCATCGACTCCGCCTAATGCTATTATTTTAGTTTCCCGATCTGGTGGAATTCTATCTAAATCTGGATTAGCGGCGTAATTTTCTTTAGAAATACTTTCGAATACAGGACTCAGAGTACAAGACTTTATACGTCCATCAATTTGCTTTAATTCCTCTAAACTATGCACCGATACGGAGTCACAGCTTTGCACTTTACCTTGAATTACAGCAAACTGGAACTGTAGGTGCAATTTGCACCCAAATTCTTGCGCCAATTTTCTATTGTAATGCACATAAACTTTGTCTCTGAATTCTGCAGGAATAGAAGAGAGGTAGGTGCGAATTGACTCAACACTTGAATGCGGTTTGCGCACATGAAACCGCTCTAAACCTGCAGTGAAAAGGTCCAATACTAATTCAAGCTCGTTTGGGTAATCCTTTTCAGGAGAGAAAACGGCTATTTCAAAAGGCATATCGTTAGAGATAAAGTTCACTCCCTTTTTTCTTGAAAGTTTCGCTCATTTCAGCCATTCCTTCTTCTAGAACTTTATCGCCTTCTTCTAATCCTTTTTCAGCTGCATACTTTCTTACGTCTTGCGTAATTTTCATACTGCAAAAATGCGGTCCACACATTGAGCAAAAGTGAGCAATCTTAGCACCTTCAGCAGGTAGCGTCTCATCGTGATATTCTCTTGCCGTATCTGGATCTAAGGATAAATTAAATTGATCTGCCCAACGGAATTCAAATCGAGCTTTACTCAATGCATTGTCTCTATGCTGGGCACCCGGGTGCCCTTTTGCTAAATCTGCAGCATGTGCCGCAAGTTTGTAGGTAATTACACCATCCTTAACGTCTTTCTTGTTTGGTAATCCTAAGTGTTCTTTTGGAGTTACATAACACAACATTGCTGTTCCAAACCAACCAATCATAGCTGCCCCAATTGCAGAAGTTATATGATCATAACCTGGAGCAATATCAGTAGTCAAAGGTCCTAAGGTATAAAAAGGAGCTTCGCCACATACTTCCAGTTGCTTGTCCATATTTTCCTTAATCATATGCATTGGCACATGACCAGGTCCTTCAATCATGGTTTGAACGTCATGCTTCCAAGCAATTTTTGTCAACTCGCCCAGGGTTTCTAATTCACCAAATTGCGCAGCATCATTTGCATCTGCAATACTTCCTGGCCTAAGTCCATCTCCTAAAGAGAAAGCAACATCGTATGCCTTCATGATTTCACAGATTTCTTCGAAATGGGTATACAAGAAATTTTCTTTGTGATGTGCCAAACACCATTTAGCCATAATTGACCCACCTCGTGAAACGATACCTGTAACACGTTTAGCCGTTAACGGAACGTATCTCAATAAAACTCCGGCGTGAATAGTGAAGTAATCAACTCCCTGTTCGGCTTGCTCTATCAATGTGTCTCGATACAATTCCCATGTTAGGTCTTCTGCTTTTCCGTTTACTTTTTCTAGTGCTTGATAAATTGGGACCGTTCCAATTGGAACTGGAGAATTACGGATAATCCATTCACGCGTTTCGTGAATATTCGCTCCTGTACTTAAATCCATAATGTTATCGGCACCCCATCGGCAAGCCCATACTGCTTTTTCAACTTCTTCTTCAATACTTGAAGAAACCGCAGAGTTTCCAATATTAGCATTGATTTTCACCAAGAAGTTACGTCCAATAATCATTGGCTCGCTTTCTGGGTGATTGATGTTGTTTGGTATGATAGCTCGACCCGCTGCTATTTCGTCTCGCACAAATTCAGGTGTAATTCTTCCTTTTGGCGTATTCGCTCCAAAACTTTGCCCCGGATGCTGCATGTCCATTTCTGTGACCTGCTCTATACGTTGGTTTTCTCGAATAGCAATGTATTCCATTTCTGGAGTAATGATGCCTTTTCTTGCATAATGCAATTGCGATACATTTTTTCCTTTTTTCGCACGCAATGGCTTGCGAATATGCTCAAAACGCAAATGATCTAAAGAAGTATCACTGAAACGCTCACGACCATATTCAGAAGTCTGACCATCCAATTCTTCAACATCACCTCGGTTTCTAATCCACTCATCTCTAACAAGCGGCAAGCCTTTCTTTATATCAATTTCAATATTGGGATCGGTATAAGGGCCACTGGTGTCATATATAGTGACTGGAGCGTTAGTTGTTTTTTTGTTGTTGAACGAATCGTTTGTATCTTCCAGCGATACTTCGCGCATGGCAACTTTTACATCGTGTAATTCGCCACGAACAAATACTTTTTTCGAGCAAGGAAATGGAGCTCTGCTTATTACTTCTTCCTTAGGTGCATTGTCTTTCTTCATAATTTATCCTCCTTGAGTAGCTTTAATAATCGTGATTTTGTCCCTTTCAGAAAGGGGAGTGGTCGCCCATTTAGTTTTGGTAACCACCTTGTTGTTTAAGGCAATTGCAATTCCTTTTTGTTCTATCAAATTCAACTTATTCAATAGATCAGAAATCGAACTTTCGTTTTGAACTTGAGTAGCAGAATTATTTACAATTACCTCCATTTAATCTTAAGTTTTTTCGGAGGAGAAGCCGCGAATGCAGCAACATGAATGACTTTTCCCTCCGCCGGTACTAACCGAATCAAGTGTTAAGAGTATTTCTCAGTCGATAAATCGACACCCCTAAAGTCTTTGCTCAAATGTAAATAAAGGATTTGGGTTACAGCGCTGAAGGCTTGTTAAATGTTTGTTGGTTAATTTTAGATTGAAATGGGCTTTACTGAGACTAAAGACGTTTAGCTGCTATAGCACTTCTAACGGAGCCGTATTTATTGAGCAGCTTATTTGCTTGCTCATAACCAACTCCTAATCCTTCCATAACCATTTTAGTTCCGCGATCAACCAATTTGTTATTACTGAGTTGCATATCCACCATTCGATTTCCTTTTACTCTTCCAAGCTGAATCATGCAAGCTGTTGAAATCATATTCAAGACTAATTTTTGTGCAGTTCCAGATTTCATGCGAGTACTTCCCGTAACGAATTCAGGGCCAACCAAAACTTCAATTGGATGGTCGGAAACCTTGCTCAAAGGTGAGTTTGGGTTACAAGCGATGCAACCCGTAGGAATGTTGTTTTTTTGACAAGTTTCTAAAGCGCCAATCACATAAGGAGTAGTTCCACTTGCTGCTATTCCGATAACAAAGTCGTTTGAGTTGATTTTATATTCTTGTAAGTCTTCCCAACCTTGATGAGTATCGTCTTCAGCAAATTCAACAGCCTTTCGAATTGCTGAATCTCCACCTGCAATAATTCCGATAACTAAATTATGGTCTACGCCAAAAGTAGGTGGACATTCTGATGCGTCAACAATTCCTAGCCGACCGCTTGTTCCAGCTCCCATGTAAAATAATCGTCCACCTTTTTTAAGTTGCCCCGTTGCTTTTACAATTAGGCGTTCAATGTTATCAAGTTCTTTTGAAATTGCTGTTGGAACGCTTTGGTCTTCTTGATTGATTCCTTCAATGATCTGTTTAATCGAAAGTTGTTCTAGATTGTCATGGTTCGAAGTTGATTCAGTAATTCTGTCGTTTGCCATAAGTGTTCAATTTCTGTCAAAATCAAAGTTAGAATACCCTTACTTTTAGCATCCGATAAATAAAAATCTTTATACAATACATTATGTTAAGAGTGTCTTGCTTCTTTTTTGGATTAATCCTCACAATAAATACCTTGGCTCAAGAGACAATGAGTACTAAACTCAATAATTGGGCAAGAAGCGCTGAAAGAAATTCAACGGAACAGATATGGTTGCAATTTGATGCTCAACTGGATTACGAAACTTTGGATAAGGACTTTAGATCAAAAAACTATTCTTTGGAGCAGAGGGCTCAAGCTGTTTTATCGGCATCAAAAGCTTTACATCTATCATCTATGGTCCAAATGGAAAAATGGATTAAAAAGCATCAAATAAACGAAGACTTTTGGTTAGGAAATTCGGCCATTGTGCAGCTTTCCAAAAACGAAGTGTTGGAGTTAAGTGCAAATCCCCAGGTTAAATGGATGGAACTGACTTCCGAAAATCAGATTGTTGTGGAAGAGGTAGAAATGGAAAACTCTAGCTCTGATAAAGAGGCAATAAATGGAGCAGAATTAGGATTGCTTGCGATAAATGCCCACAAAATGTGGTCGAGAGGCTACACTGGTAAAGGTAGAAAGGCACTTATTATTGATACCGGTATTTGGCCCAATCACCCTTCTATTGCTGATGCATGGGAAGGTAAGAGGAAGCCTGCGCAGGAGAGTTGGTATGGCTTTGATAGTCCAATACCAAAAGATAAAGGGAACAGTCATGGAACGCATGTTACCGGAACTGTTTTAGGTCTAGATCCTAAAAACAAAGACACCGTTGGAGTAGCGTTTGATGCTACTTTTATGGCAGCCGATCCAGTAGCAACGAGGACAAGTGAGCGAAAGGGGCTTTTCTACACTGTAAGGGCTTTTGAATGGGTGTTAGATCCTAATAATGGTATTCCATCTTCATACAAACTACCCGATGTAATCAATAATTCTTGGGGACGTTCCACCGAAGACACACCAGACATTTGCACCAATCCATTTGGAGATGCAGTTGCTGCTTGTCAATTGGCTGGAATAGCTGTGGTTTGGAGTGCGGGCAATAATGGGCCAGGAGTAAATACGATTGGTGCTCCAGCCACCATTACCCGAAATCCTTATTTAGTATTTACTGTTGGAGCTATCAATGGTAATAACTCAAGTTATCCAATTGCAGGGTTTAGTAGCCGAGGACCAAGCTATTGTGCAAAAGCTGGAATTGACAGTATAAAACCTGAAGTTGTTGCACCTGGAGTAGCTGTTCGTTCTGCAGTTGGTCAAGACGCTTATGCTAGCTATCAAGGAACTTCTATGGCAGGGCCACATGTGGCTGGTGCTGTTTTGCTTTTGAAAGAAGCATTCCCCAATTTACCTGGGCAAGATATTTTAGAAGCGCTTTATTTAACCGCAACTGATTTAGGCCCAATGGGTGAAGATATTGCTTATGGCAAAGGAATTATTAACGTTGATAGTGCTTTTTTGTGGCTGTCTTCAAGGCATGTTGCAAGTATGCCTATAGATTACTCACAAGATGTTAGTATTGAACTAGTTTCTCTTTCCGACAGTGGGATTAGTTGTGCAAATGAGATAGAGGCAGAGTTTAAAATTATAAATCATAGTGATTCAGTAATTAATAGAGATTCGCTGTTAATAGTTTCTTACACTGAGCTTGGGCAAGAGGGAAATGTGCAAGGACCAAATAGATTAACTCAAGACATAAACCCAGGCGATTCGGTAATTATCAAGGTTAAGTTTTTCAATGCTACTAATCAAACAACTCAATTTGCGGTTAAAATTGAAAAAGGTTTACCAGAAAACAACAACCCGTTTAATGATAGGGCATATGCAACATGGAAGAGTGTTGGAATTGATAGAATTCCATTTACAGATGATTTTGCCAATAAAACCGATAATTGGCTTATTGACAATCCGGACAATGATCAAACCTGGAATGTACGAGTGTATCAAGAAGATAATGGCTTAAAGCAGGCTTTGCAGCTGGAATACTACAATATCAACCAACGGACAGATCAACAAGATTTTCTATTATCACCAAAGCTATTGCTTGATGGAAATGAGCAGATTCAACTTTCCTTTGATTACGCATATACCTCAAAAATACGCACCATTTTTAAAGATTCTTTAGCAGTAGAAGTAACCAATAGCTGTAATTCAAATTGGAAAAATGTTTGGGGAAAAGGTGGCGATAATCTGGCAACAGTTAAGGATACTACCGCTCTTTATGTTCCTGAAAAGAACGATTGGGAAAGCGTGAGTATTGATTTGTCGGCTTACGAGAATGCCGAATATTTACAAATTCGATTTGTTGGTGTAAATGACTTTGGTAATAACCTTTACATCGATAATGTTGCAGTAACTGCTTTGCAGCCCTCGAGTTTAGATCCTTTGCAGGATAGGAACGAAATTTCAGTTTTTCCTAATCCGACAAAGAAACTCATTGAATTAGAGGGAGATATATCTGTGTTTGAGAATATTCGATTAATTGACCTTACCGGCAGAATCGTACTTGATTTGGATATCAGCCAAGCGATTGATGTTTCTAAACTTAAAAAAGGGGTTTATGTGTTAGAGCTTCTTGGAACTGATGCTGTGTATAAAACCAAAATTGTAAAAGAATAGTGGAACCGCTTAAAAACCTAGTCAATAAGGAGCTTATTGAAGCTAATGCTGCGGAGTTGGAAAAGCAGTTAAGTCAGTTTAATGCTAAGAAATTTAAAACTCATGTCCTTAACACAGAATGGGAGCAACGCGAGTTAATGGATAGAATCCATTGTGTTGCTGAAGCAATCCAACTAAGTGCTGAAGGTTCTTTCAATGAAGTGGTAACGGGTTTAGAAAAAGCAGCACCGAATCTTCCGTCAGGATTCGAACAAATCATTTTTCCGGCATACATTAAGTTATTCGGTTTAGAGCATTTCGAGCGCTCCCTTATGGCTTTGGAGTGTTTGACTCAATATTCTACCGGTGAGTTTGCAATTCGACCATTTTTAAAGGCTTATCCTGAAAAAACAATGGCACAAATGCTAGAATGGAGCAAGCACAAAAATGAACACGTGCGCCGTTTTTCTAGTGAAGGTTGCAGGCCAAGGTTGCCATGGGGTGGCAATCTACCAGATTTCATTAAGGACCCTGAGCTTATTTTTCCCATTCTTAAAAATCTCAGAAATGATGAAAGTCTATATGTGAGAAAGAGTGTTGCGAATAATCTAAATGATATTTCAAAAGACCACCCAAAAACCGTTTTGAGAATAGCTGAATGTTGGTTAAACGAAAACAAACAAAACAGCACTTGGATTGTAAAACATGGTCTAAGAAGTTTATTAAAACAAGCGCATCCAAAAGCATTGGAGTTGTTTGGTTATGGAAATCCAAAGGCGATTGAAATAATAGGACTTGAATTGTCAACTCATAAACCTGCTATGGGTGATACTTTTCAGTTTCAGTTTGAATTGAATAATCCTAAGGGAAAGCATCAGAAACTGAGGCTAGAGTACCTTATAGATTTTAAAAAGAAAAATGGATCTTCTAAAAAAGTGTTTCAGCTATCCGAATTTGTTTTGGGAGGGAATTCTTCAAAATCGTTTGTAAAGAAGCATTCGTTTCAGGAGCTAACAACACGAAAACATTATCCTGGTATACATATGCTCTCAATTAGGTTGAATGGATTGGTAATAAATACGGTAGAATTTAATTTAATTAAAGGGGACTAGATATAAAAAACAGTAGGCTGTTTTGATAAATTCAATGGATTGGCTTTATACAATTCCATTTTCTTGCAGGTAATACGCTGTTTACTAGTAGCTAAATTACATGCAATCGTCAACTTTGTTGCTCCATTTAGGGTATTTACCAAATCTTCCATTAATGCATTATTTCTAAATGGAGTTTCCATGAAAATTTGTGTCTGGTTTCGCTTGGAAGCAGATTCCATTTGTCTGATTTTTTGAATGCGTTCTGACTTATCCTTTGGTAAATATCCGTGAAAGACAAATGACTGACCACTTTTTCCAGAAGCCATTAAGCCCAATAAAATAGAAGAGGGTCCAACTAAAGGAACTACTTCTATGTTTTTTTCATGGGCCAATTCAACCACAACCGCTCCGGGGTCTGCAACAGCGGGGCAACCGGCTTCAGAGATTAGCCCAATATCCTTTCCTTCTACAGCTGATTTTAAGTAGGAAGAAGTTGCAAATTCATCAGAGTGTTTATTTAAAGGATGCAGCACTAAATCATTTAAAGGGTGCGGGTAGCTGATCCTTCTTAGAAAATGACGAGCTGTTTTCTCCTTTTCAACAATAAATTCAGTGAGTTGGTGCGTAACTTCTATTGTTGAGGGCGGAAGAATTTCCATTTCATTATCGCCGCCGAGTCCGCAGGGGATAAGGAATAATTTGCCCTTAGCCATTTTGAACGTTTTTTGCAATTTGAGCGCAGGCTTCGTCAATCATGTGGTAAACGTTTTCAAATCCTTGTTCGCCACCAAAATAGGGGTCTGGAACTTCTAAAAACTGATCTGGATTAGAAACATTCAATAGCAGCTCTACTTTGGCTTTGTCATCTTCTCCGCGAGCTAAGGACAGTACATTTTTGTAGTTGCTGTTGTCCATTACATAAATCAAATCGAAGTTATCAAAATCTTCAACTCCAAATTGTCTTCCTCTAAGATTGGTAATATCAATCCCGTGCTTTTGTCCAGATTCGATACTTCTAGGATCGGGAGAATGTCCAAGGTGATAATTTGATGTTCCTGCACTATCAACTTGCGCATTCAGGCCGTTTTCTTCAATATTCTTGCGCATAATTCCCTCTGCAAGAGGAGAACGGCAAATGTTTCCCAAACAAACCATGAGTATTCTAGTCATATTTTATTTCTTCTTAAAGGCGTTAATGGCGTTTCTTGTAAAGTCACTCAACACTAATTTGCCACTCAATGCTGCCCTTTCAGCCAAAAGGGTATCCCAGTGTTCGGTACCTTCCCAGAATACCTTTTTGAGCAGTTGCATAGCTTCGGGATTTGATTTTGAAAGCTTTACTGCCAATTCGTCAATTCCTTTGTCCAAATCTTCTACAGAATCAAAAATCTCGGCGTACAAGCCTTGCTGTTTTGCCCATTCGGCCGAATAGAATTCTGAAGCATTAATCGCCATCATGCTCATTGCGCTGGTTCCAACTTTACGTTCCACCGCTGGTCCAACTACAAAAGGTCCTATGCCAATCGCCAATTCACTTAATTTTACGGACGAAAACTTGGTAGCGTAGCAAAAATCAACTGCGCTGGCCATGCCAACTCCGCCGCCAACTGCTTTTCCTTGAACTCGACCTATTATGAATTTAGGGCATTTACGAGCTGCGTTAATCACATTGGCAAAGCCCGAGAAAAATACTTTTCCGGTTTCTAAATTGTCAATTGAAATCAATTCGTCAAATGATGCACCAGCACAAAACGCACGTTCGCCTGCCGATTTAAGAATGATAACTGAAATATCTTCTCTGTTGCCTGCTTCGGTAATAGTGCTTGCCAGTTTGGCTAAAATTTTTCCCGGTAGACTATTGCTTAAAGGGTGAAAGAATTCGATGGTTCCAATTCCGTTTGTTACTGAAAGTTCTACTGAACCTTGATTTACTGCTTCGTTCATTTATGAATATATTATACTTTTTACCGTCATTCTGAACTCGTTTCAAAATCTCACCATTATTTAGAAGAGATGCTGAAATAAATTCACCATGACCACAAGGTATTATGGCTTTTACCAATTATTCCCGATAGCTATCGGGACTGATCAATTTTCTTTACCATGGTCAAAATGGTAGCAATAGCAACCGTTTCGCCAGTTTCGTCATAAACGTCCACTAAGAACTTTACAATACCTTTTGCAATGTCGTCTTCGCTGCGTTTTTCTTGATCAATTTTTTCTTTAACGGTGAATTTCACTCCGATTGTTGCACCCGCATACACTGGTTTTACAAAACGGCATTCTTCTAATCCGTAATTCAACAATACTGGACCCTTTGCAGGATCAACAAACAATCCGGCTGCAGCCGAGAGAATAAAGTAACCGTGTGCCACGCGTTCCTCAAATATGGTTTCATCTAAGGAAGTTACATCAGTGTGCGCATAAAAATGATCCCAACTTACATTGGCAAAATTCACAATGTCACCTTCTGTAATGGTGCGCTTAGCAGTGATAACAGTTTCACCAACTAACAACTCTTCGAAATGCTTTCTAAAAACGTGTTTTCCTGGATCCAAGAACTTACCACCAACTTGGTATTGCTGCGTAATATTCGTTAGGGTAGTAGGTGAGCCTTGAATTGCAGTTCGTTGCATATAATGCAACACACCACGTTTCCCGCCCATTTCTTCACCACCACCAGCTCTGCCTGGACCACCGTGAGTTAATAATGGCATTGGAGAACCATGGCCTGTACTTTCTGCAGCACAATCGGCATTCAATACCAATATTCGGCCGTGCATATTTGCAGCACCAACAACATATTCTCTAGCCGTGTCATCATTTGCCGTAACGATTGATGAAACCAATGATCCTTTTCCCATTTGAGCAAGACGAATTGCTTCGTCCAAATTCTTGTAAGGAAGTATCGTTGAAACAGGGCCAAAAGCCTCCATTTCGTGTACGTCAGTTTTGTTAAATGGGTCATCGTTTCTAAACAGAATAGGAGCCATAAAAGCACCCTTTTCTTTGTCTGCACCAAGTACGTCAAATTGGTTTAAGTCACCAAATACAATTTCCTGACTTTCAGATAATTGTAAAACCCGTTCTTTAACTTCCTTTACTTGTGCTTCGCCAGCCAAAGCTCCCATTCGAACACCTTCAACTTGAGGATTGCCAAGGGTAGTTTTTGCCAATGCTTTGCCCAATGCAATTTGCACATCTTCAACCAAGTTTTCTGGTACTATTATTCTACGAATGGCAGTACATTTTTGTCCTGCTTTAACCGTCATTTCCTTGCGAACTTCTTTTACAAAAAGATCAAATTCTACCGTACCAGGTTTTGCGTCTTCTCCAAGTACCGAACAGTTTAAAGAATCTGCTTCCATATTGAAAGGAATCGCTTTGTCAATCAGTCTTGGGTGCGCTTTCAGCATTTTACCTGTAGATGCTGAACCTGTAAAAGTGATTACATCTTCAGATTCCGCATAATCAAGAATTCCGTTAGCGGAACCACAAATCAATTGCAAGGAACCTTCAGGAAGAATCCCAGAAGCAACAATATCTTTTACAACCAATTCGGTAAGGAAACAGGTGATAGTTGCGGGTTTAACAACAGCAGGAACACCCGCCATTAAGTTAACTGCAATTTTTTCTAACATACCCCATACTGGGAAGTTAAATGCATTAATATGAACAGCTACTCCTTGTTTAGGAACCATAATATGGTGCCCAATAAAAGAACCACCTTTACTAAGCGGTGCAGCTTCGCCGTCGACGTAATATGGTAAATCTGGAAATTGTTTCCGAAGACTTGCATTTGCAAATAGGTTTCCGATTCCGCCTTCAATATCTATCCACGAATCGACCTTTGTCGCTCCAGTAGCCCAACTTAATTGGTAATAGTCTTTCTTTTTAGACATTAAATGTAGCGCCAATGCTTTTAGCATTAAACCTCTTTCTTGAAAGGTCATTTTTCGTAAAGCTTGACCACCTTTGGTTCTACCGTAATCGAGAATATCTCCAAAATTTAGCCCAGCACTCGTTGCAAGCGCAATTTGTTCGCCGTTGATTGCATTATATAGAGGTTTTCCTGCGTCGTTGCCTTCTTTCCAACTGCCTAAAACATAGTTTCCTAACTTCATATATTCGATTTATTTCTGTTTTGAATAATGGACGTCTAAAATAGTTAGAAGTTTTTAGTTGGCAGATACTAGTTTGGAGTTGTTGGTTAATAGAGGTTATTGATATGTATTCAGAAACCTATTATCAAATATGCCTGTAGTAGGTCTTTATTATGAAATACAACTGCTTAAAGAAAGTAGAAATGCTTGATTGACCTTCCCGAACTTTTGTCTGACGGAAAGAAAAGATCCACTTTGTTTGTGCAGTTCGACTGCTCTTAAAAGGAAGGAACTATTTAACAGAAAGCTTACTGGCTAATCGATTCCAATCAACTTAAATCAGTATATTTCGTCTCTCATTATTAAGGGTATATGGCTTCAGCAGAAAGTAAACTTTGGCACTTGGAACAGATCAATATCTTTAGGGATTTGACTACTGAAGATTTGCAGCGTATTGATGATCATACAAGTATGCGTACTATGGATAAAGGGAAGTACATCTACTTCCCAGACGACCCTTCGAAAGTGGTTTTTTTATTGAAAAAAGGTAAGGTTAAGATTGGAACTTATAGCAATGATGGAAAAGAAATCATAAAAGCGATTTTAGAACCGGGTGAAATTTTTGGAGAGTTGTCGATCATGGGGCAAGAAAAACGAAAAGACTTCGCTCAGGCATTAACTTCAGACGTTCGCTTCTGTGCGATAGGAGTAGAGGAAATGAAGGAAATTTTAGCTGGAAGTCCAAAATTGAATTTTGAAGTTATAAAAACCATTGGCGACCGTTTAGAAAAAATTGAGCGAAGACTGGAATCGTTGGTCTTTAAAGATGCTCGACAACGTATATTAGAATTTATTCTTAATAACGCACGTGATAAAGGAACAACAGTAGGCTATGGCTTAAAGTTTAAACACGATTTGACGCACCAAGATATTGCAAATTTAACCGCAACTTCTAGGCAAACCGTAACCATTGTTTTGAATGAACTGCGCGAAATGGAATTAATCAACTTTGACCGAAAAAGTGTGCTGGTGCACGATACCAAAGAACTGGAAGCCGAAGTAAATAAACTGAATCCGTGATGAAGTATCAATTATTTGTTGGAGAAAATTGCCACGATTGCCAGAAAGTTCAAAAAACGATTGTAGAGTTGGGATTAAAACTTGACATAAAAAACTTGGATAAAGGCGATAAAGCACCCATGGATTTATTTATTCTACCGGCTTTGCTCTCGCAAAATGGGGAATTAAAAGCTTATGGTATTGATATTATCGATTATCTAAAGACCTATGAAAATAGCCTGCCGCCGAAGTCCTGGTGGCAAAAGCTTTTTGGGTAAAAGTTTTCGTAAACTCTAATTGTATTATCTAGCCCGTTCCACAGAAAGCGTTTTTCTTGAAATTTATAATCGGAACTTTCTAGGGCTATTAGATTTCTGTTCGCTACTGAATGAAATTTTTAAAACTGCTGGGAGTAAATTCATTAATGTGATTGACCAAATTTGAATAACTCCAGAATGAGTAGTCTAATATTAACTATCAATATCTAATTTTGTACTGTGTTACAAAAGTTAAGAATAGCTTACGGAAAGCGTATTTTGGTCAAGGCCATTTCGAGAGTAAAGAAAACCAGTGTATTGCCCATTTCTGCTGTTCGTAAATGTGTAATTATTTTGGATGAGGACACAATTAATAGCAGTATGGTCCATAATATTGAGCAAATTCTTGAAGAAGCTAATCCGGCGATGAACATCCACTTTGTTTCATATTCCAAAAAGCCAAACGAAAAAACCACTTTACCCATTGAGAAACTAATGGTGCTTTACCGTAACGATTTGAATTGGTATTATAGGCCCAAGCAACTTTCATTTGGAGTTTGTGATTTGATTATTGACTTGACTGAAAAGCCAATATTGCCGCTACAGTTTCTTTCCGTATTTTCAAATGCACAGTTAAAGGTAGGGAGCCAAAAAGAGTGGAAGCAAGCGTATTTGACCTTAATGATTCAGACAAAAGAAACAGAGGGAATTGATTTTACCACCGAGCAATTGGTGAAGTATATAAACATGATAAACAATGGAAAAAATGCAGCATAAATTCGGAGGATTAGGAGTAGCAATGGTTACCCCATTCTTAGAGAATGGACAAGTCGATTTTGACGGGCTAACCGCATTGACGAATCATTTAATCGATGGAGGAGTAGATTTTTTAGTTGTACAAGGCACTACAGGTGAGCCTGCAACTATGGACCTTTCGGAGCAAATAGCGGTCTTAGAGCACGTTAAGAGAGTTAACGCTGGTAGGTTGCCATTGGTTTTTGGACAAGGCGGCAACAACACCCAAGCGATTGTAGACGGATTTTCAAACTTCGATTTTAAAGGAGTAGATGCAATACTATCTGCAAGTCCATATTACAACAAACCCACCCAAGAGGGCATTTATCAGCATTATAAAGTGATTAGTGAAATTTGCCCTTTAGACATCATTTTATACAATGTTCCTGGCCGTACAGCCAGTAACATGAGTGCAGCAACAACCTTGCGATTAGCACATGATTTTGAAAACATTATAGCAGTAAAAGAAGCAAGTGGTAACCTAGGACAAGTAGGTCAAATTATAAAAGGAAAACCTGAAGGATTTGCAGTGATATCGGGCGATGATCCATTAGTAACACCGCATATTTCCATTGGCGGAGATGGTGTTATTTCTGTAATTGGAAACGCTATTCCTAAAGACTTCGGTAAGTTGACACACGACGCGATCAATGGCGATTACAAAAGTGCTTCGGCGATGCATTTAAGATTGTTGGATTTGATTGGCTTGTTATTCGTTGAAGGAAATCCTGCAGGTGTAAAAGCGGCCTTGCAAACCAAAGGCATTTGTGACGATTATGTACGATTGCCATTAGTGCCTGTTTCTGACGCTACAAAAGCTGCAATAAAGCAGGAAATTGATGGATTAGCTTAATTCTAGAGCAATAGTTTGATCGACAAAAAGGGCATAATTGATTATTACGACGTTGCCCAAGTTTCTTACGAAGATGTTTGGCTCCTAACGATTGTTAGGCCCTGATATTGTTCATTTTCACGATCCATATTTTTTACCGTTTGCACTGCGTCTTAAAAATAAGGGGTATAAAGTAATTTACGATATCCATGAGAGTTACCCTGAGGTGTTTTATTATAAACGCTGGATTCCGAAAATTTTCAGAGGACCAATCTCTTATTTTTATTCATGGTATGAATTCTATGTTTCATGCAGAATAGACGCTGTAGTTTCTACTACTGAACATATTGAGGATAGGTTTAAACTAAGGGGAATAAAGTCGTTGGTTGTCCGCAATTTTCCTAAAATTATCGATTTTGAAGATATTTCAATGTTGAATTCATCAAAGGTTACTAGGTTGTGTTACGCAGGAACAATAAGCAAAGGGACTTGCATAAAGGAAATCGTTGATAGTCTAGCTGATATTCAAAAATGTAGAACTTCTTTTGATAGGTTGGGATCCTGAGCAACAGTATTTTAAGCAACTTAAACAAAGTAAGGGCTGGTCAAAGGTAATTTGGAAACATGGGTTTAAAAGAAGAAAGGTAGTTGACGGTATTTCATCTAGCGATATTGGTATTGCTCTTTATAAAAAACGCATTGGGTTAGGGGTCACACTTTCTACAAAATTGTACGAATACATGGCTTCAAAGATTCCTTATATACATCACTATTGTTAGTATTATGCAGTAGGACAAAAGATTCTTTTTTACCAATTACGATTGATTCAAACTCATCTGGAGTCAAATTTCATTGAATAGGGGTGTCATTTTTTCCTTGTACATAACCTTGAATATCATAGTTAACATAGCTGTTAATAGGAGTAGTTAAATAAATAGGAGCATCTGCGCAGTGTTCATTTATAGAATCAATGGAAGGTTTAATTACTCTGTACCACAAAGGAAACTGATCTACAGATGGTTTAATATAAAACCCAGAGCATACTGCAATTATCATTCAGTAAATTAAGGTATGAATTCGACTACTAATTAGTTTGGCTAATTGCTCTGTTCCTAATGCGACTATAAGAATAAATGAAGGAGATAAATAGTGAATTGGTCTATAGTAAAAGGGATAGAGGTGCAGTGAAGATAGAGCAAGGTAAACTATAATGGGCAAAAGAATCACAAATATGAACAGTTGGTTTTTAGTCTTAGTTAAATAATTATGCAGTTCCAACCAAAATAATCAGAAGTAGATATTCCCAGCCTAAATTTTTAGGCAAATTTAAAAGCAGCAAAAAAACACTTGGTCGTATTGTGATTGCACAAAAGCAATGAATTATGGGCTAAAAATATTGAAGGGCATAAATGCTAAATCCCAGAAATTTTCCATTGCATCACTGTTTTTGTGAGGATGTCCGTGAATAAAAAGTCAGTAATTGAGCAGAAATGTAAAGACCCATATTAAGAGTAAAAAAGAGTTTTTTTGATTGATTTTTTTGTCGTAAACATTTTGAAAATGAAATACAATCCAATACACGCTAATACAACAATCGAACAGTACGAAATTAAGACCGCAATAATTCCTGCGATTCCAAGCAGTTTTTGTCTGTTATTACAGACAAATAAATTAGAGTAGACCAAAAGCTACAATTCATTTCTAGACATAAAAACTTCGCTTTTAATAATTCCGACATACTAATTGATTCCCATATCAATATTTGTTATTTTCATAGCACAAAAACAGCACTACGGAACATTGATATCCAGTTTTGACGCCTCGCATCTGTTAAATGATTAGAATAAATATCTTTGCTAAATGCTCAATTTTAAACTCAAACTTGAGCTCTAAACTAAAACCTGGTATTTTGATAAATAATTCCACAAAAATCTTTTTTGTAAAATCATTAAAACCTTTATTGATACTTGGATGTTTAACGGTTATTTGGCCCAACATATTGGCTCAAACTCGCGGCATGATTGTTAATCCAGCAACATCCAATGGACAAGCCATATTAGATCCAGATAAAGATGGGTATGTCTCTGTTAGCGGAAGTGGTTTTATTAATAACGATCAGGCTGAAAGTGAAATTCCTTACGTAGCCATTGTGTTTCCAAACACTGAGCCAACCAGCGATGTTAGAAACGGTGCAAATTGTGGTTTTACGGATTTTGTAGATTCTGGTACTGAAGATGCATGTCAACAATATGTTGATTCGGCCAACAATTGGCTTTTCCGGTTAAGAATGGCTAATCTTTCCGCTGCAGCCAAAAGTTACTCAATTCTAATTGACACTGATGGGAAGTTTGGCAATACCGGCCCTGATGCTGATTCGAACTATTCTTCATCCAATCCCGGTTTTGAAATTGAAATAGTACTTGCAACAAAATTTGGTGTTTATGTTTATGATGTGAATAGCATGAACTGTACTCCTGTTATTTCATACACTGGCACAACCAATTACCAGAAATCGATTGCACATTCCAGCATTTGTAATTCTTACAATTACTTTTTAGACTTTTTTGTTGATATTGATGATTTTACAATTGCCTCTACGGCCAATGGATCAACGGCAAATCTGTTTCCTGGAGTTACCAGTTCCACAACTATGAGAATGGCTGTTGTTTCCAACATGGCAGCCAGTAAATCCACCTTATGTAACATAAGCTCTGCCTCTGATATTGGAGGTGTTGGTGACTGTCCTAATATAGAAACTTGTTTTAATACCATCATTGATAATTACCCTCCATGTACACCTGGGTTAGTTTGCCTAGACCGATCAAGCTGTCCAACCATCACCAGTCCTATTTCCGCTGGAGCTACTAGTATAAGTGGAACATCTGCAGAAGCAACCGGCACTAAAATTTTAGTTTTTAAAAATGGATCCATTATTGATACCACTACGGTTTCAAGTGGTGCTTGGACCCTCTCTTCTATTGCTAGTGTTACCAGTTCTGATACAATAACTGCAAGTGCAATTGCAAGTGGAAAATCCGAATCTAAAAACAATTGCTCAACAACAATTGTTGGAGCGACTTGTACAGATCCAGTTGACACCGTTTACATGTGTAATTCCTCGAAGGCATTTACAGGAACAGGGAAACCAGGTGCAGCAATTAATATCTATTCTGGATTTTCGACAACTCCCGAAACTCCCACCAGTGGCAATGTTTGGTCTGGAAGTTCCATCACTGTATCTTCAACGGATAGTTCCTTTTTGTGGCGTTGTATCGGTTCAGGGCAAACCTTAAGCTGTACAGCTGGAGGAGGACCATGTGTTGCTGACGGAGTCTATCGTGTTACTCAAAAGGAGTCCGGAAGCTGCGAGTCTGATCCATATTGGGTTTGTGTTGGACTTAAATCGGCTACTGCTACACCAGTTGTTTCAACCACGCCAATAACCGATACAACTACAATTATTGGGGGTACTGCAGTTGCCAGCTCTACCGTTATACTGTATTCGGATGATAGTCAAATAGGCACTGCTACAGCTGATGGGTCTGGTTCTTGGACCATTAGTTCTCTTTCACTTACTACTGGATCAAGTATAACAGCTAAAGCATTAGCCACAGGTAGTTGCGTTTCTAATGCTTCTACTGGTGTTTTAGTTTCGGGTAATACAGATGCTCCAACTCTTAATTCACCATACTGTACGGCAACGACAATTGATACTGTAACCGGAACATCCAACGAGCCAAGTGGTACTTACATAATTATCTATGAAAATGGAGTAAAGGAAGGTGATACCACTACGGTACTTTCCGATGGATCTTGGGTAGCCACAAGTGGGATTTCAATAGCAAAAGGAAGTACTATTACTGCTAAAGCCATGTTGGTTAATGGCTTGTTAAGTGCAGCTTCAAACAGTGTTACTGTTGGAACTAAAACTGGCAATGCAGTTGCCATTACCACATCTCCTATTACTGATGGAGCTGGATCAATTAGTGGAACTGGTACCAATTCTGATGTTGTCTATCTTTATGTTGATGGTTTTTACACTGGAAATACAACAACCGTTTCATCTGGAACATGGACCATTTCTGGACTCGCATCTTACGTTTTGTATTCCGGAGGTTCGGTAACAGTAACTGCAGAAACTCCTGGAAACTGTCAAAGTGATCCTTCAACTGCCGTTACTGTGGTATGTATAACTCCGTTATCAACTACTGTAGTGGATCCAGCTGATACCACAATATGTAGTGGAAGCATTGCAGCAGATGTAAGAGTTCTTGCTACAGAAAATTTAGTGGTCTATCAGTTATACAACGGGTCAAATGCTACAGGTAATTCTATTTTAGGTGACGGAAGTACTAAGACATTGTCTTCAGATACACTTACCTCAAGTACGACTTTGAAAGTTAAAGCGTTAAAAATTGATGGCACTACATGTGAAATTTTGCTTACAGATACCATGAACGTAACGGTGAACGCATTACCGGTGACAAATCTTACTGTCGGTGTTTCATCTAATCCAGTTTGTTCTGGATCATCAGCAAACGTTACCATAGCTTCCTCAGTGCTTAACAATACATATCAGCTATACAATCAATCTACCGACGCTACCATTGGTACTGCTGTTACTGGAACTGGTGGAACCATATCGCTTCCTACCGGAGCATTATCTACAAATACTTCCTTCTATATAATAGTGACAGGTCCAGGAACCTCTTTTTGTTCCGATACAATGGACACCAAACCCAGTATCACTGTAACTTCAATACCTTCCCAACCAGGAATCATTACAGGGCCCAGTGCACCATGTAAAGGGGCAACTGGTCTTATGTATAGTATCTCTGCGGTAAGTGGAGCTTCCAGTTATACTTGGACCGTACCTACTGGATCTTCAATTACTGCCGGACAAGGAAGTATTTCAATTACTGCAAGTATTGATACAACCGCTGGAAATATTTCTGTTGTTACTAACGATGGAACTTGTAGCAGTGTAGCGCGTACTTTGACAATTAATCCTATTGCATGCCCACCAAATACAACAAGTGATACTTTAATCATAAATGAAGATTCTTCTAATATTATTATTAAGGTTCAAGGAAATGATTCGGATCCAGGTGGGTTTGATATGACAACTACCATCGTTAGTGGCCCTTCCAGTGGAGGAACTGTTACTGTGTCCAATAGTGATAGTTTGATTTATACTCCCAAAGCGAATTTTAACGGAATTGACACCATTGTATACAAAGTATGTAATTCTCTTGGAGCATGTGCAGTTGACACTGTCTATATTACGGTAAATGCAGTTAACGACGAACCTGGAAAAGGAAATGAAAACTGGACAGTTACTGAAGATGCTGCATCTACAACTAGCTCTTCGCTTATTGCAAACAATTCAGATCCTGAAGGAACCACTCTTAAGGTTACAACAATTGTTAGCTCTTCAGGTGGTGGAACAACTTCCATTACAGGGTCAGGATCTACCATTGATTACAAACCGGCTCTTAACTTCAATGGAATTGATACGGTAATCTACACAGTATGTGATTCGGGGCTTCCACTTCCGGCTAAGTGCGTTAACGATACCTTGTTTGTGACGGTAAATGCAGTTAACGACGAACCTGGAAAAGGAAATGAAAACTGGACGGTTACTGAAGATACTTCTTCGGCAGTGAGCATGAACCTAACCTCTAACAATATTGATCCAGATAGTACGACAACCAAGGTCAAAAACATTGTTAGTTCTACGGGTGGTGGTAGCATTACTATTAATGCAGATAGTTTAGGAATCACATATACTCCTGCTACCAACTTCAGTGGTATTGATACGGTAATTTATACGGTTTGTGATTCGGGAGCTCCACTTCCTATCAAATGTGTGAATGACACTTTGTTTATTACTGTGACAGCAGTTAATGATGAACCGACTAAGGGGAATGAAACAATGACGGTTTCAGAAGATGCCGCATCTACAACTAGCTCTTCGCTTATTGCAAACAATTCAGATCCTGAAGGAACCACTCTTAAGGTTACAACAATTGTTAGCTCTTCAGGTGGTGGAACAACTTCCATTACAGGGTCAGGATCTACCATTGATTACAAACCGGCTCTTAACTTCAATGGAATTGATACGGTAATCTACACAGTATGTGATTCGGGAGTACCTCTCCCTGCTCTATGTGTTACTGACACCTTGTTCATTACGGTTACAGCAGTGAATGATACCATGACGCAAGGAAATGAGTACATGACAATGCTGGAGGATGCGGCAACGACAACTAGCCCTTCACTGATTGCCAATAATA
>Ga0209601_1000238_pt1 | contig 44292 bp, 36 predicted proteins | sample COGITO_mtgs_1104_4_FD_184796 | JGI IMG/M metagenome (GOLD analysis project Ga0209601, IMG submission 184796) | Pelagic marine microbial communities from North Sea - COGITO_mtgs_110426 (SPAdes) (version 2) | ecosystem: Environmental > Aquatic > Marine > Epipelagic ...
GAGCGACGTCCACGTCTCACCCGCATCCTCCGATTTCCATAAAGCAGAGCCCTCACCTCCCGATGAAAAGTCGTAGGGCGTTCTTCGAACGTTCCACGTGCTAGCGTAAAGAACATCGGGATTGACGGGGTCGAGAATCAAATCAACCGCACCCGCTCGTTCGTTGGCAAACAACGTACGCTTCCAAGTTTGTCCACCATCCAGGGATTTGAAGACGCCACGTTGATCCGAATTCTTGAACAAATCGCCAAGTACAGCGGCATAAACAATATCTGGATTCGTCGGGTGGATGCGAATGCGGGGGATGTGTCGGGACTCTTTGAGCCCCATATCCTTCCAACTTCGGCCACCATCCACAGACTTATACATTCCCGTACCCGGAGATACGTTGCCTCGGACCGTGACTTCACCCCCACCGACGTACAAAACGTTTGGGTGCGAAGCACTCACCGCAATGGCGCCAATGGAACCTCCAAAATAACCATCTGAAATGTTGGTCCAGGTCGTGCCTCCGTTTTCCGTTTTCCAAACGCCACCGCCTGTGGCTCCCATGTAAAAAAGAAGCGGCTTGCCCTCCACCCCTGCTACTGCCGCCGACCTGCCTCCTCGAAACGGGCCGATGCAGCGAAATTCCAATTCTGACTCAAAAGCGGCTACATCCAATGCATTGGATTGGGCAAAGGCAGTGCTATTCGGCACAATCAAAAGCGCCAAAAAAAATGCCGCCAGCAAATGTGCGCACGCCATCCAAGCAACCGAGGTGTGATTTTTCATGGGTGGAAATTAATTCAATCCGGCGAATGCAGCATTCCATTGCACCTAATTCATGGGGAATGCTGAGTCAGCCCTCCGCATACCGCTATTGACGAGATTTTTAGTACATTGAACGAGACACCAAAAAACTCACCGATCATGAAGACCCGTTTCCCGCAGCTTCAAATGGCCATTCCTTTTTTCTGTTGCCTGCTCGCCCTGAGTTTTACAGCCCAAAGTCTTCAGGCCCAAAGTCTGTCAATATGGACGGACAAGGCTCTTTCGACTGAACAAGCTGTCCAGGTGGAAGCAACTTCATTCCGAGCACTGGAACTCGATGCGTCGGCGTTGCAGACACTCCTGAAAAATGCACCCCTTCAGTTAACAGGGATGCCACACCAATCCGGAGTGGTCTTATCGCTTCCGCTTCCCAATGGGGAAACAACCGATTTCAGAATTGTGGAAACTCCGACAATGTCGGCGGCGCTTCAAAGCCGATTCCCCAGCATTCGATCCTACCGCGGTGTGGGCGTCGACAACCCATTGCATCAATTGCATTGCGACATGAGTCCCAATGGATTCCATGCGATGATTTTCAATGAAGGCAGCACCGTTTACATTGATCCCCTGCGAGAATCTGCGCCATCAAACAAACACATCAGCTATACAAGAGAAGCTTTTTTCCAAGGAACTTCCAAAACGTGGGAGGGCTGCCAAGCATTGGCCGTTGGCGAAAAAGTCCCGACGAGTACCCTGCAAAACCAAGGCACAGAAAACGTTCCCATCCCAATGGGTTCTCAGCGTTTTCCAGCTCCACTCCTGCCCCAGGAAACAGACAATGGAGACGAGTTGCGAACATACCGGCTTGCCCTCGCTTGCACGGGTGAATACGCGCAGTTTCATGGTGGCACGGTCACGAGTGTACTCGCTGCGATGAATACCTCCATGGTTCGCGTGAATGGTGTTTTCGAGCGCGACGTAGCCATTCGAATGGTCATCGTAGACAACAACGACCAATTGGTTTTTCTGAATGCAAGCACAGACCCCTATACCAACAACGACGGTGGAACCATGCTGGGACAGAACATCAACACATGCAATAGTGTAATTGGATCGGCCAATTATGACATTGGGCACGTATTCTCGACTGGCGGAGGTGGTGTCGCGTATCTCCAATCGCCTTGTGGCAGCAGCAAAGCCGGAGGGGTTACCGGGCAGGGCTCGCCGGTCGGCGACCCGTTCGACATTGACTACGTCTGCCATGAAATCGGCCACCAATTCGGAGGAAACCACACCCAAAACAACAGTTGCAATCGCTCCACAGGAGCTGCCTATGAACCCGGATCGGCCAGCACCATTATGGGGTATGCTGGCATTTGTTCGCCCAATCTTCAAAGCAACTCCGACGATCATTTCCACAACCACAGTTGCAATGAGATGATTGCCTTTTCTGTCAACGGAAATGGGAATTCGTGCGCTGCGGTGACATCAACTGCCAATACTCCTCCCACTGTGGATGCGGGAACGAATGGATTGGTGATTCCGGCCTCGACTCCGTTCGAATTGACGGCAACAGGCAGTGATCCCGACGGCGGTGCAATCACCTTCAATTGGGAAGAATATGATTTGGGTCCGGCAACGGCATCTGGAGACAACGATTTAACCAACCCCTCAGGCAATCAACCCATTTTCAGGTCTTGGCCCTCCACCACGAGCCCAAAACGCATCTTTCCACGGGTGAATGATTTGGTCAATGGCACGGTCACCATTGGTGAACACTTGCCCACCTATTCGCGCGATCTGAATTTTAAATGCACGGTCCGAGACAATGAACTCAACGGGGGGGGATTTGCCGATGACCTTTTGACCATGAGCGTGGACGGTTCCTCGGGACCATTCTTGGTGAGCGCGCCGAATGGCGGGGAAGCAATTGCCGCTGGAATACCAACAATCATTTCCTGGGATGTAGCGGGCACGAATGCGGGAGCGGTGAATTGCGCAAGCATCGATATTTTCCTATCCACCGACGGTGGCTATACGTGGCCCTATACTCTTATTTCGAATGCGTCAAATAATGGAACGGCGAGTGTCACATTGCCCAACATTCCAACAGCAAACGCACGGATCAAGATCAAAGGAGCCAGCCACGTGTTTTTTGACATTTCCAATGGAAACTTCACCATTGAAGAAGCATCAAACCCCGTTCCGTATGACGCAATGGTCAACAACATCATTGGAGTGAATCCGGAAACCTGCGGCACCGCTATCGCTCCGAGCGTTGAGATCATCAACGTCGGAACAGAAACCTTGACCGCATTCGACGTGGCGTTCGACTTGGACAACGGGCAGAACACTGCAACCATTGGCTGGTCGGGATCATTGGCACCCGGTGCGATGACAGTCGTGGAACTGTGCAATGCCAATGACCTTTGTCTGGAGGTTGAAGCCGGGGAACACACATTGGATGTTTCAGTCAGCCTCATTGGTCAAACGGATGAAGTGGCCGCGAACAATGCTAATGCCATTTCATTTGCCAGCGGATGTTTCGAATCGTGCTCGAATTGCGGCTGCACCGATCCAACCGCATGTAACTACGATACCGATGCAAGCATTGATGACGGCAGCTGTATTTTCCAGGAACCTTGCTCATGTCAGCTCACAGGAAATCAATCGGCGAGCCTCAGTGGAAACGAAACGGGCGAGCCGTTGACGCAGTCGGCAACTTCGCTGGCTCCCTTGACAACGATTACAATAGAACTGGATTTTGACAATGCAGGCAGCTCGGGAAGTTGGCCTGCTGATTTGGCAATGGCCATTACCCCTCCTTCAGGCGAGTGCATCTCATTTGGGGGATACAATGGCTCCCCCGATGGATGTGCGAGCATTGGAAATTATCAAGTCGTTTGGCCCGCTGGATGGCAGACGCAGGCTGCTGGCCTGTACACCGCTACGGTCGATATCTCCGAAGCCAACTTAAGCGGATCCGGAGATTGGAGCGTCACGCTATACAACGGCTATGGTGCTTCCTCGGAGGTGAACTATGTGGTCAACTGGATAATCGAAGATTTGTGTTTGGATGTTGTTGCAATGAATGGTTGCACCGATGCCACCGCGTGCAATTACGATGAGAATGCAACCGACGATGATGGTTCGTGCTTCTTTGCCGAGGAAGGCTACAACTGCGCCGGCGAATGCATCCTCGATACAGATGGCGACGGAGAGCCCGATTGCGACGCAGTCACTTGCCCAGCCGATTTGAATGGCAATGGCTCCATTGAGGTGTCAGATGTTTTAATCCTACTCAGCGATTTCGGATGCACCACCGAATGCATCGCAGACATCGATGGCGACGGTGCTACGAATGTCAATGATGTGCTCTTGCTCCTTGCAGCCTTTGGCGACGACTGCTGAGCAAAGGCAAGTGCAGGACTTGAGTGCGAGAAGAAAATTGGCTCAGGAAACGCCCGCAAAGGCGCCTTTTTGCGGACTCATTTGCCCTGTTCGGCGTAATCAGCGAGATACAGGAACGGCTCATTGAGTTCTCCAGCCAGGGTCGTTTCAGATGCGCCATCGAGAATGCCATCCGCATCGCCGAGTACGAGCAATGGAACCACGTGCTCCATCAATTCTTGACCAAACCCATCGGATGCATCCCTCGGAAGTTCGCAGGGAAGATTGTCCACCGCCATGACCGTAATGCCCTCCCTATCCGAGATGCCACATTCCTTTTCATTCCCGGGATGATAGCCATACAGGGGATCATCAATCGATGAAGGTCGCACAGTGCAAGCCACAGGACCATCGATATCGCAAGAAATATCCGCGACAACTTGGAGGCTCCAATCCGCCTGCCGCATGTCATTGCGCGTAAACAAAAACGGTGCTCCTTCCGCCCAAAAATGGCCAGCAATGAACAAATCACCTCGCTGTGCAAAGGGCATAAACGTGCTTTCGAACAGCATAGGCTCCGCAATAAATTCAGCCATATCGAACGCAGCGCCATCCTTTCGGCGATTGTAATCGCCCACATCTAAGTGTGTATAGACCGGTTCAGGGAATTCCATGCGCAAAAAATCATCGGGATGCACGGATCGAATGTTCATCTTATCCAACACTTCCTTGGCACCTTGCCCCACCCGGCCGTGTCCCGTCAATACAATTCGCAGGTCATCCGGAAGCTTCACTCCTTTGGCAGTGGAAAGCATATCCTTCAAATCCAAGCAATCGATAGCCCGGGGAATGGCGAAACTTCCCGTGCGCTCGCCCCATGCTCGAATACCGTTGTACGCTCCAACCAGTCCTGCCCACCGGCCAAAACCAATAATTCGTCGGCCGCTCGGTCGCTTGAGCAGTTCATAATCAATGAGACGGATGCGTTTCTTCAATATTTCCGCGAGCAGATTTGCATTGTAGGGCTGCAATTTGTGCGTGTGGCTGAAAAAGAGATACGTCTTGTCTGCAATCAATTCCTCAGTATTCACCTCTTTCACTCCAATGAGCACATCACGATCACTCAAATCTTCCTGCATCTTCAGCCCCACGGATGCATATTCCGCATCTCGAATTCTCCGCACAGGACTGGGCTGAACGGCTATATCCAATTCCGGGAAACGCTCCTGAAGGAGCACACACTGGTCTGGAGTCAACGGCACACGTTGGTCAGGAGGCGTTTTGCCTTCCCGAAGAATGCCCAATCGCAAGGGGTTTTCTGAGGTATACGACACGAGATCTAGTATCAATTACAAGCAACCAAGTTACTCAATGCACTATCAGTATCAGACGCTGTGCCGCAACTTTTCAACCTTCAGTCCTGAGCAAGAAAACGATAATTGATAACGCCCGAAGTTGACTCGTTTGACACGGCAACAAAAATGGATGCCGAAGCACTCGCCAGCGCCGCGCGTGCAATGCACCCGCTGGCATCGGATCCAACTCCACCTTGGTTATCGACAGAACCCAATTCAACCGACTCGATTTTCGATTGGATAACGCGGCCATCGGCTGCTACTTTTATCGCAATAGCCACCGAGCCGGCTACGCGGCATTTGTAACCGGGAACGGGAAGATTGCGGTGTTTTCTTCCGCCTAAGTCGTACGATACCGTGACCTGACCGTCGTAACGTTTGTCCCACTCTGTGAGCGTCTGAACAGCATCACTCGCTCCATCGTCCGGAACTCCTTCGAGACCAAAATCCTTTTTATCCGCTGCCAAGCGTTCGAATTCAGCCTGCTCCATGGCCCGCAATTCAGCTTCAACCGATTCGGTTAAACTTTGAATGTCCTGAGCACTCGCCGTTGAAAGGCGATCCTGAACCCGTTCTGACTGCTCATTGGCAGCGAGGTTGGCCACCCGCTCATTGAGGCGGGCTTGGATCAGCTGTTCCATGGACTGTTCTTTGGCAGGCTCGATGTCCGAATCATTCACAAAATCAACCGCAACGAATTCTGCTGAAGTGGACCGACCATTATGAACCGGCTGAAATGCCAAAATAAATAGGACGGTAGCGTGCAAAGCCAATGTGATGGTCATTGCGATCCAAAACTGATGCCTTGAAACACGACGTGCCATGATCAATCCAAGACCATTGACGTTTCACGCTTCCACGTCACCGAAGTGATGCTGCGATCAGCCTTGAAATAATAGGTACCCGTTTTGGTCACCACCTTTCGGTATCGAATGACCTTGTTCCCATTCCGAACGGTTCTCTCTATCACCAAGCCATTTGGAATGTCATAGGATTCTTCACTCACTCCTTGCAAAACATCTGCATGCTCCAGCGGCAGGGTATAATCCTCGGGAGATCTTGGCTTCATGTTGTCAAGACGCTCCTTCTCTTCTGCTCGTCGATCGTACGCGCGCTGTTGAGACTCGCGCTCACGCTTGGACAAAGACTGACTGGCTTTTTTCGCTTGACGCCTCACATCGTACCACCGTTCCTTTGCTCTCTGGCTTGAACCGCTGCCTATTTCACGGTAACGGGTTGACGCAGCCGCAATTTGTTCACTTGAAATACTGCGGGTCTCTGCGGCAGCGCGGTTCAGTCCCCGGAACAATGTTCTCCACGTGCGCTTTTTCGCCTCGAGTTCAGGAACACTTTTAGCGTAGTCCCGCGCACGGCTTGACCGCAATCGCGTTTGACTTTCTTGCTCATTGGCCACAGCATCCGCTCCATTTTGAATCAATCGATTGGCACGGCGCTGGGTCGCATTGGATTCGGCAAGGTATTTTGATTGCAGCGTGGCTTCATCGGCTTGCCGTTCTTTTTGACTTTGGATGGAACTGGCTTCATTTCTTTGCATCGTTCTCTCGAGATCCAACGTTTTCTGGCGTTCACGCTCAATTCGTTCTGTGGACAATGCCGCAGAGGCTGACCTCAATTGCGCCTGTGATTCTTTTTGCGCTTCTACTTGGGCATTCCGGGCCAATGCCTCACTTTTCAATGCCTCACTGAAATATTTCTCAACCTCATCTTCCTCGGTAGCATTGAGCCTGGACATCACTTGTTCCGCTCTTTTTCGGTCCAATTCTGCTTGTCTTCGACGTTGCTCCTCGCGTTCCTCTTCGATCGCCGCCGCCTCGTCCATTCGCCGCTGCCGCTCCTCCTTTTCAGCCAATCGCTCCGATTCAATCATGGACTCAAGAGCCTGCTCCTCGAGCAATCGCTGCTCTTCCATTGCAGCGGCATTTGCAGCCGCATTATCGCTCTTTTCTGTGGCTGCAGAGGCGTTGGATTCAGACCTATCAATCCGACTCAGTCGACTCTGAGCGTATCGGTCATTAGGCTTTACGTTCAGCGCTGAGTTGTATTTGCGGCGAGACTCCGACCAATTGTAAGCGTCAAAAGCATTGTCAGCTTCAAGGATGAGCGCGTTGTATTCTTCTTCCGCACTTTGCGCCGCCGCGCGGGCCTCATTCTCTGCCGCGAGACGTGCCATTTGATCGGCCTCCGCCTCCGCCCGACCTGCTTCTCGTTCCGCCTCTGACGCAGCGCGATCGGCCGCACGCTGCGCTTCTGACGCGGCACGGTCGGCTTCGCGTTGTTCCTCAGAAGCAGCACGGTCGGCTTCCCGCTGGGCTGCTGCGGCCGCACGTTCCGCTTCTCTGGTGTCATTCTTTTCAGTACGATCCTCCTTGTCATCCCTCGACTCGCGCTCCTTTCCTTGCGACTCTATCGCATCCGCGACCAATGACTCGTTGTCCGTCGCTTCTGATGCTTCATCCAAGCCCGCTGCCTCATTGATGCGCTTTCGAGCCTCGGTAATTCGCTGTTGCGGATAGCGTTCTTCCGGCAAAACCTCCAATGCTTGCTCATATTTGGCGATAGCCGCTTCATAATCATCATTGCGAAACAAGACATCCGCATCATCATTGATAGCGTCGTACTCCCGGCGTTTTTCTTTCAATGCTGCGCTCGCAGCAGCCCGATCAGCAACCGCCTGCTCACGGGCAGCTCTTTCTGCAGCATCCGACTCCATTTCTGCTAGACGTTCGCGGCTGGCTTCTGCCCGCTGTTGCCAAAAACGTTCCGCAGGCAAAAGCTGACCCGCTGCTTCGTATTTGACCAACGCGGACTCGTAATCGTCGTTCCGAAACAATTGATTGGCCTCATCAATCAAGGCCTCATATTGAATGGTGCGCTCAACAATGTCTGCTGCTTGTGAAGCCAAATCCGACTGCCGAGTTTCTGCTTCCTCAATCCGGTTCTTGGGGTACCGTTCGTCCGGCTTTAATCCCACCGCCTCGCTGTAAAGGCCAATGGCTCGATCATACTGCTCGCGCTCGAAATACTTGTCCGCATCGAGAATGAGTTGCTGGTATTCCGCTTCCGCCTCGGAATTTGCTTGCAAGGTTGATTCTCGTTCATCCACTCGGCGTAAGCCATCATCCGGCTCGCGTGCATCCGGTTTCATGGTTTTGGCATCATTGAACGACTGCCGCGCCCCGGTCAGGTCATCTCGGGACAGCGCCTCATCTCCCGCGTCAAGCAGGGATTGAAAGGCGGCCGCTGAAGCGCTGGAGGCGTTGGCATCATCCAACGCATTTTGCGCCTGCAATCGCTTATCAACCACTTCCTGCTCATCGGGGAATAATGCCAAGGCAGAATCATAAAAATCGATTGCTTTCTGCCACTCCTTGCTTGACTTTGAGCGATCTCCTTTCGCAACAAAGTCCTCAAAATTTTCGCGCATCCGCTCAGATTCAGAGGCCAGCCGTTCCAAACGACTGAATTCAGCATTCACCTTATTCCGCATTCGAACGGTGTAATTGCTGTCGAACACCACTGTGTTCTTGTTTGCATCGTATTCTCCCCGTCCATAGGCATCTTCGAAAATGGAGCGGTCGAATCCTTCTGGTAACGGAAGCATGGACATGTCGAGGTCCATGTTGCGATTTCCAATTACACTTTCGGGGATTCCGGATGCGTCCACCTCAATGCGCTTGTTGCTATGGCCATCCAAAACAAAACTGAAGGTGTACAAATGGCGCAGAGGAAGCTCAAAGTCATAGTCCCCTTTGGCATTGGTTTTTAGCTGATCAAAGACTTCACCATCCTGATAAACGATGACGTCAACGCCCTCCAATCGCTTGTTGGCATCTTCTAGTTTCACCGATCCAAAGACCAGAAACAGGTCTTCCTGAGCGATCGCTGAGACCGAAACAAAGAGACCGATAACCATTGCAAAAGCGCCAATTGCAACACGAGAAAGGGCGTTTCGCACGCTCACCTGCGCGCAGAAAATCACAGAAGGCATTCCAAATGTTCTCGATTCAATCGACTTTTGCATCCAATGGGTTTCAATCATCCTTAGAACGTAAAAATATGGCATTTAGTTATTGGGAGTCAACGGAATGGCTAGAAGGTAACGATTTAATCGTCATTGGAGGTGGAATCGTGGGGCTATCCGCTGCTTTGCAGGCCAGTGTTTTGAAGCCGCATTGGAAAATTGCCGTCATCGAAAGGGATCCATTCGGCGGAGGCGGAAGCACCAAAAATGCCGGCTTCGCCTGTTTTGGAAGCCTCTCGGAGTTGGCGCACGACCGATCCGTTTTGGGCGATAAGGAAGCCGCGGTATTGCTTAGAAAACGAATCGATGGTTTGAAACTGCTTCGCCATTCCCTGGGCGACTCATCCATCGGATACCGTGATTGTGGAAGTTTGGAATTGATTCGAAAAGGCGCGGGGTATGAAATGCCGTCCATGGAGACCATCTCCGAAGTCAATGCGTGGGCAGCCGAAACAACTGGCTCAATGCATACGTTCCACATCGCCGAGGAAAAAGAGTTGGCGGGCATCAATAGCAAGATGATTGAAGGTGCCATTGCTTCGCCTCTCGAAGGCGCAATTGACACCGGAAAAATGATGCAAGCATTGCGTTTCAAAGCGCAAAAAACGGGGATACGCCTTCTGTTCGGTCTCAACGTAACGGGCTGGAATCAACACACAACGAATCACCAAATCGAAATCGAACGCGCCGGCTCGTTGGATGTTGCGGAGCGATTTGCAATGAAGTCGCCGCATGTCGTGATCGCTACCAATGCTTTTGCTCGGGAATTGATTCCCAAATGCGATGTGAATCCAAAAGAAAATATGGTGCTCGTTACAGAAGCCATCGACCATTTAAATTTTGACGGGACCGTGCACATGGATGCGGGTCACTTGTACGCTCGAAACATTCAAAATCGAATGCTCATTGGAGGGGGCAGGCACTGGAAATTGAAAAACGACACCGAGCTTGAGCAGAAGCTCAAAACCTTGCTCAATGAGGCCTTTCCAGAGACTTTGATGGCAAACATAGAATACAAGTGGACCGGCGTCCTTGGAATCGGCTCAACACGAATGCCGATTGTTTCAAAGCTTTATGAAAGAAGCGTTGCAGCTGTCAAAATGGGCGGGATGGGCGTGGCCATCGGCATGCAATTGGGAAAAGAAAGCATCGAACTTCTTCTTTCCGATTGATGCGCATGTAACCTTTTCCGAAACGTTCGCGTAAAGGGTCGAGATGGAATGTCACATTAAGACCTTTAAAACCATGCGAACAGCATACACCACTTTCACTTTGGCCGCAATTCTCTTCCTGGGAACCGGCGTTTTTGCCCAAACTGGCGTTACCCTAGTGACGGGCCCTACTAGCTTTACCGGAGCATCCAATTTGGAAGACGGAATCCAGGTAGGATCGTCCGGTTTGTACGCCACACAAGTTGCACTCATCACAGACGTGTTGCCATTTTTGTCCGCTGACGCTCAAATGAATTGGGGCGCCTTGGGATTGACCTCTTCTGACCGCCAACAGGAAATCTCTGAGTGGTATGGCATCGGAGCTGGATTGCGTTTGCACAAGCCCTACGCCACGGATCAATTTTTACAACCTTGGATCGGTTTGGGGGTTTCGTTTATGCAACAAAGCAATTTAGCAGACCTCACAAACGCAGAAGGAACAGCCTACTACTACTGGTCCAATGGCCAAGTGTATGACATGCCGGAAGACGCGGAGAATGCAAATGTTCTCGCCTCGACGTTGGCACCTGACCATGCGCATGAGACCCAAACTGCGTCGGTTCGATCCCTCGCAATTCCGATTCAAATGGGCCTGAACATGAATCTTTCTCCCCGTCTTTATGCCAGTGCATCGTTTGCTGTTTTGGCTGGAAAGGAAGCGAGTTTGGATCCGCGTCCAGGTTACAACGACCTGATTACAACGGCACAAGCCGGTTTGGGAATTCGCATTGGAAAGGCATATGGCGAGCCACGTGTTGAGTACCCAGAAGAATGGCTTCTCATTGGAGATGACGCTGACCAGGATGGCATCATGGACAAGCGCGACCGTTGCCCGGGAACGCCTGAAAATGCTCCAATCGACAAACGTGGATGCCCCACCGATCTTGACAAGGACGGCATTGCCGACTACTTGGATTTGGAGCCTAACTCTGTACATCGTCGGGTCAATGCCCAAGGGGTAGCCTTGAGCGAAGAGCAGTGGGCCGTTGCCATGGCCAAACCAAAGAAATCCGGAGATTCATTTCGAAAAGATTTCTTGCGCGTAGAATCCGAAGGTGCTACTGACGTGGTAACTCCGGTGGACGCAAACGGCCGAACGCCGGCTGAATTGCGGTTACTCAAAGCCTTTGGATCCGCAAAATCCACTACCACCACCATCAAAGCAAAGTCCGCAACGCCGGCTCCAGCTCCAGCTGCAGAAGAAATCATTGCTGATTTTGGAAAACAAACCGGATTGAGCAATTACACGGCTGTCATGCCTGCACTGCGACCTAGTTTCCGCGTGCAATTGGCCCACGATATTCGAACGCTCGACATGGATGCCGTTTCTCCGCTGATGGTGACGGGTGAAGTGGTTCAAAAATTTGACAACTCCAGTGCTTTGTGCCTCGTGTCACAACCAACACTTGACTTGAACAATGCCGAGAGCCTGGCCAAAAAACTCCAAGAACAAGGATTTGAAAATGCCCATATTATCGGTGAGTTCAACGGAAGATTGATGAATTTGTCGGCTGCGAAGGCCCTTCAATCATCCTGGGAAGCGACATCGGCTCAACTCAAATAAAAAAAGAGTTCTGCCTCTCAACTTGCGAAAAAGCTGCGCCTCCGGGTGCGGCTTTTTCCGTTTCAAACAGCTTTGTAAATGGCATCGGCGACGCGTATACCATCCAGGGCAGCCGACAAGATGCCGCCAGCATAGCCACCGCCTTCGCCACACGGAAATAAATTGTGCACTTCCGGATGAGCCAAGTCCTCTGCATTCCGAGGAATGCGCACGGGACTTGACGTTCGAGACTCCGGCGCAACCAGCACCGCATCGGGGCTTAAAAATGCCGGTTTGCGATCCACAAACGTTTGCAAGCCTTCTTTCAACGCATTCACAATTAGTGGCGGTAGGACGTCGTGCAAATTCACCGCCACCACTCCGGGCAGGTAGGATGTTTTCGGAAGTTGGTTTGATGCGGTCGCATTCAAAAAATCAATCAAGCGTTGTGCAGGAGCTTTTTGCGATTCTCCGGCCGCTGCCCAACACGCTTTTTCAACGGATGATTGAAAATGAAGCCCACCCAATGGCCCCCTGAAACCGAGACGCTCCCAATCTTCCGGATCCAACTGCACCACCATGCCCGAATTGGCGAAGGGGTTGTTGCGCTTGGACGGCGACCAGCCGTTGGTCACCACCTCTCCATCTTCGGTTGCACACGGGGCAATAATGCCCCCAGGACACATGCAAAAGGAATGCACTCCTCGGCCATCGGCTTGGCAAACAAGTCGATAAGAAGCTGGCGGGAGCCATGTACCACGTTCTTCCGAATGGTACTGAATTTGATCAATAAGCGATTGCGGATGTTCAATCCGGACGCCCATTGCAAAGGATTTCGCAATCAAGGGAACCCCCTTTCCATGCAACAGCTTAAAAATATCCTTCGCGCTGTGGCCGGTCGCCAAGATTAAGTGCGCGCACGGAACATTTTCCTGCACCTGAGTCGCCAAGTCAACCCATGTGATCGAGCGAATGTGCTGATCAGCAACCTCAAAATCGATCAAGCGGCAACCAAAATGTATGACGCCGCCTGCCTTCAAAATGGTTTCTCGCATCGCCTCGATGATGCCCGGCAGTTTATTCGTGCCAATATGAGGATGTGCCTCGACCAAAATGTTTTCATCGGCACCATGCTGAACCAGCAATTCAAGTGCAGCTCGAATGTCCCCGCGTTTGTGGCTACGTGTGTATAGTTTGCCGTCGCTGTAGGTGCCGGCTCCACCCTCTCCAAAGCAATAATTGGAATCGGGATCCACTTTGTGCTCCCGGTATATCTGCACCAAATCCCTTCGGCGTTGGCGCACTGGTTGACCTCTCTCAATGATTACGGGACGGAGTCCGTGGCCAATGCATTGCAGCGCCGCAAAGAGTCCAGCGGGTCCCGCCCCAATGATGTGAACTTCTTTCGCCTCTTTTGGAAGCGCATGGAAGGCGACGGAAGCAATTCCAGATTCCGGTAATGCAGTTCCTCGTTCAGCAGCTTGTATGTTCCAAACTGCACGCACTGGCCGCTGGCGTGCATCGAGATTTTTGCGCAAAACCTGATATTCCCCCAATCGATCGGACGGCCAAGACAAGGCTCCAAGCAATGCTTCGCGCAGCTTGGACGCATCTGCGGCCCATTCGGCGGGCAAGCGCACCTCTACGGTTGCAACCGGGCCATCAGCTGGCATAGGCTTCGCTGCAGCACGCTGGCGGCGACGTTTCATTTTTGAATGCCGGTCTTTTGGCTTGGACATGCAGCGAAGATAATCTGTCTCAGCGGGTATACGGCGATGCGCTTGACCGCTTACCTTCGTATCCAGATGATGGACACCATTCAATTTCCACACAATCCCCTCTCGTTTGATCGAAAGTCATTGAACGATGAAGAAATCCGACAGCTCTACCGTCAGATTTTGCTACCGAGGATGATCGAAGAAAAGATGCTTAGTCAATTGCGGCAGGGCAAGATTTCGAAATGGTTCAGCGGAATGGGCCAGGAAGCTATCTCCGTCGGGGCAGCTGCCGCGCTCGACGCGGACAACTTCATTCTACCGATGCATCGCAACCTGGGAATATTTACCACACGCGGCATCACCCTGGATCGTCTGTTTTCGCAATTTCAAGGAAAATCAAACGGATTTACCAAGGGACGGGATCGTTCATTTCACTTTGGATCGCGGGAGCACCACATCGTCGGAATGATCTCACATCTCGGACCGCAATTGGGCATTGCGGATGGCATTGCCTTGGCCCAGAAATTGGACGAAACGGGAAAGGCCACACTGGTATTTACCGGAGACGGCGGTGCCTCTGAAGGGGATTTCCATGAGGCCGTGAACGTTGCGGCTGTTTGGCAGTTGCCTGTCATCATCTGTGTCGAAAATAACTCCTGGGGATTGTCAACTCCTTCCGAAGAACAGTTCAGATTTAAGCACTTCACGGACAAAGCCATCGGCTACGGCATTCCGGAAGAAGACGCCGTCCAAGTCGACGGGAATGATGTGCTCGCCGTTTACCATGCCGTGAAAGATGCGGCAGCGGCACTGCGCGAGCGACCCAGGCCCATCCTCATTGAATTCAAGACGTTTCGCATGCGCGGCCATGAAGAAGCGTCAGGTACAAAATATTACCCCGATGGACTCATCGATCATTGGGGACAAGTGGATCCAGTGGATCGGTTTACCGAATGGCTGAAAGAACAAGAAATCGTCGATGACGCCTTCATCGAGAGCCTTCGCGCCAGCCACAATCAAACCATCAAAGATGGATTGAAAGCGGCGGCGGCAGAACCTGAAATCTCAGCAGATGCAGCGGAAGAACTTGCCGATCGATTCGCGGATGTGCCCGCATCGCAGTGGCCCAACTTGGACAGCATTGAAGAGACGGGTGATCGTGAATTGCGCCTGATCGATGCCATTCAAGAGGGATTAGGCCAATCCATGGAAGCATTCCCAGAATTGATTTTAATGGGACAGGATATCGCTGACTACGGAGGCGTGTTCAAAGTCACCGAAGGGTTTGTGGAGCGTTTTGGCAAGGATCGGGTTCGGAACACACCGCTCTGCGAATCTGCCATCGTCGGCGCCGCTCTCGGCTTGAGCATCGCAAATAAAAAGGCCATGATGGAAATGCAATTCAGCGATTTCGTCACCGTTGGATTCAACCAAATCGTCAATAATCTGGCGAAAATCCACTGGCGCTGGGGGCAAAATGCAGATGTCGTTGTTCGCATGCCAACGGGTGGAAACGTCGGAGCGGGTCCTTTTCACAGCCAATCCACTGAGGCTTGGTTCTTCCACGTTCCGGGCCTGAAAATCGTCTACCCTTCTTCACCTGCGGATGCAAAAGGTCTGCTTATTCGCGCATTTGAAGACCCGAATCCCATTCTCTTCTTCGAACATAAATACCTGTACCGGTCACTTGCTGGTTCTGTGCCTGAACAACCTTACACCCTGGAGTTGGGGAAGGCCAAGGTCACAGTTGCGGGCAATGACCTCACGATTATCACCTACGGCTTGGGCGTACAGTGGGCAGAAAAAGCGGCTGAGAACGCACCTGAGCATTCCATCGAAATCATTGATTTGAGGACGCTTTTGCCTTGGGATGAGGCCTGCGTTATGGAAAGCGTGCGCAAGACCAATCGTGCGTTGGTTTTGCATGAAGACACTATGACGGGCGGAATTGGTGCGGAAATTGCCGCAAAAATTCAATCGGAATGTTGGCACGACCTCGATGCCCCAGTAGCGCGTGTAGCCGGCTTGGACACAGCGTTCCCATTCGCGGGCAACTTGGAAACACAATTCCTCGCCAACGATCGCTTGGCAGATGCCATCGATTCCATCCTCAAGAACTAAAACCAAGTCCCGCGCAAATGCATTGATTTGGAGTTGATTGATTTTCAGCCTACTTTGGGAGGTGCTGTTCGTTTTGACTTGAAGCAGCCTACTCCGATTCATGATTCCAGTTCACCACATTCAACGGGCCATTCATGCCTTCTATGCCGAGGTAACGGAACGTGCTTTGCAATTGGCGCTTCACTACCCCAATAGCCGAATCCTTGCTGAAAAAACCGTTCGGAAAAGCAACGAAAAACTCGCCTATTTCATTGGCATCCTCAAATCAAGGGATTGGAATAACCAACCACAGGAAGATTTGCAGCAACTCTGTCGGGAAGCGGAAGAAAACAGCTTACTCTTTCTCCGAGAACTTCAACAGGAAGAAACAAAAGCGGCGGAAAAACGAAGTCCAGCCTCAAGTTGAAGGAACCCTGACCGGCGAAACCGTGCTTAGCGGCCGCGCATTTGCATCATTTGCGGGTTGCGAATGGCCGCCTCTACCTGTTTGATGTCCTTCTTCAACATGCCTTTAGCGTCCAGTCGCTTGCATTCTACAAGCAAGGCTTTTGCCAACTTCGGCTTCCTTTTCGCCGAGGCCACAACGGCCAAATTCAACTTGACCGCAGCCTTATCATGGTCCTGCTTAAGACCAATCTCAAGGGCTTGCTTCAGCAGCTGTTCCGCTTGATTCATATTTTGTTCCATGGCCAAACTCCCGGACAAAAAATACCAGTACCCGCGGCGGCGCGCCCACAGATGATTAGGGTTTACACGGCCGAGCCATTTGCGGGCATCCTCCATCTTCTGCTGACGCAAGCTCACAAAGGCCATCAACAAGCGCATGCTCTGAAGCGTCACCAACACGATCAATGTGGTCACGAGGACCATGCCCACTCCACTCCCGATGTATCCTTCTGTAAAGAGGTATACGGCATAGGCCAAACTTGCAAGCGCAAGAGGAATTTTTATGAATCGTGTATCCATGAGTCGTAGTAATTTTGCAGCAAATTTATTGCATCCGATGGATTGGAAAACATTGACGTCCTTACAAGATTGGGAAAACGCGTTGGAAGCATCGCATGGCGCTCCCATTGTAGTGTTCAAACACAGCACGCGCTGCAGCGTGAGCCGCATGGCCTTGAAATTTACTGAGCGGCAATGGGACTTGCCCGCGAACGTGGATGCCTATTTCTTGGACCTCCTCGCAAACAGAAAGGTCAGCGACGCGATTGCAGAACAGATGAACGTGACGCATCAATCGCCACAACTGTTGTGTATCCGTGAAGCCAAATGCACATACAATGCGAGCCATGAACACATCGACCCTCTGAAGGTCAAGCCCTATCTTTAGACCATGGAGTCAATCATTAAGCTGCGCATCATACTGGATGCGACAGAAGATATTTTTCGGGACATCGAAATCGATTATGATGCGCCCTTGACGCACCTCCACTTGGCCACGCTGGATGCTTTTGAATGGAACAATGCCAACGAAATGGCTTCCTTTTACAAAAGCAATGAGCAATGGGACCGAGGCGACGAATTTCCAATGATGGCAATGTCACCAGAGCTGCCCTCTATGGAATCCGCAACGGTGAAGGACTTGCTGCCCGATGCAAAGAGCAAAGGATTATATGTCTATGACTACCTGCGCATGTGGTGCTTTTACCTGGAACCCATGGCCGTCACAGCGCCTCAAGAGGCGGGGTCGTATCCAAGCCTCGTTGTCGAATTTGGAAAAGCCCCAGATCCGATGAGCAAAGAGCCCGAAGGATTGGATGATCCGGCCCTGATGGAGGCTCTTTTTGATGAACCTGGGGCAGCGGGTGGCCAGAGTCATATGGAGTCAACCGGGGATGCAGAACTAGATGCCTATCTGAATGACGATGGCACGGATGACGAATCTACCGGCGGCAATGAAAACATCGACGACTACCGCGATCAATTCTGAACCCCTTCCATGGCCTCTGACTCCTCTACCGCAACGGCACTGCAAACAGGCGATCGGCCGCTGTTGGTGACAATTGTCGGACCGACGGCCATCGGAAAAACTACACGGGCCATTGAAATCGCACAGGGCCTGGGATGCGAAATCATCAACGCAGATTCCCGACAAATCTTCCGGAATATGCCCATAGGAACGGCTCAGCCTTCTGCCGAAGAACGAAAATGCGTGCCCCATCATTTCGTCGATTTTGTGGACGTCGAGAAGCACTACAGCGCAGGTCAATTCGCAACAGATGCAGGGCTCTGGCTGGACGATTGGTTCAAAAACCACAAAACTGCGGTCATGGTGGGAGGAAGCGGGCTGTACATCAAAGCGGTTCTAGAAGGACTCGACGATATGCCCGCAGACTTGACCATTCGCAAAGCCCTCAACCAACGACTCAAAGAATCGGGAATTGAGGCGTTAGCCTTAGAACTTCGCACGCTCGACCCCGAGCACGCTGGGAAAATGGACATCAAAAATCCACAGCGGGTGGTGCGTGCCTTGGAAGTTTGCCTCGCTTCGGGCAAACCTTTTTCATCCTTTCACACCCCGCGCTTGACCCCGCGTAAATTCGACACCTTGACCATTGGCTTGGAAATGGACCGCGGCCCTTTGATCGATCGGATCAATGAACGGGTAGATGCCATGGTCAACGCCGGAATGAAAAATGAAGCTGCTGCATTGCATTCCAAATCGCATTTAAATGCCTTGCAAACAGTGGGCTACCGGGAGTGGTTTGAGTGCTTCGAGGGACGTTGCACGGAAACCGAAGCCATAGAACGCATCAAGGTGCATACCCGCCAATTTGCAAAACGCCAGATGACATGGTTCAAAAAGATGGAGAACATTCGTTGGGCAAATGCACTTGATACTGCAACAATTGAAGGCATCGTCAAGGAAGCTTGCGACCAACGCCAATGGCCACTCCACCGTCCGTTCCCTTCAGTCGATTGAAAGAAAATGAGTTCAAATCGGTCCCCCCGTGCTGCTACTAGCAAAAGTGCAACGCTCCGCCGGAGTGCAATGCGCGCTTTCGATGAGCAAACGGCGAAAGATTTGGAGTTTGATGCGATCCGGACGCTCTTATTGCACCATTGCCAGAATCCCAGCGCCATTGCCCGAGCACATGCACTGCATCCTATGGACCGGCAGAAGCAATGGCAAAAAGAATTGGAGCAGACCAAAGAAATGCTCGAAATCAAGCGCGAAGGCAATGGATTCCCAGCCGTTGGATGCGAAGAAATTGGCGCGGACAATGAACGGCTCGCCGTGCGCGATTCCGTGCTGGATGAGGCCGGCTTTCACCGGCTAAAAACCGCATCATTGACGGTCAACGATGTCATCGCCGCATTGGACGAAAGAGAATCCTCAAGTCCGCGCTTGGTTCATTTGGCTTCCTCTGTGCACCACACATTGGAAATCATCGAAAGCATTGATGCCGTATTTGATGCAAAAGGGCAAGTGCGCAGCAACGCGTCGGCCAAGCTCATTCACATTCGCGAAGAAATGGTCCGATTGCGCAGGGCCATCAACCGTCAATTTTTAAAAGACCTCAAACGTTTCAAGGAACGCGGATGGCTCGCCGACACGAACGAAGGCTTCATCAACAACCGCCGCGTGCTCGCAGTAAACAGCACGCACAAGCGAAAAGTCAGTGGCACGGCGCTCGGCCAGTCCAAAAATGGAAGCATTACTTTCATTGAGCCCGCCGCCAATGTCTCGATGAATTTTGAGATGGAGATGCTCCTGGATGATGAACGCAAGGAAATCCTTCGGATCCTTCGGGCATTGACCGCTCAAACCCGCAAGCATTTGCCATTGTTTCGCGCCTACCATGTTTTGCTGGTGGAATTGGATTGGATCCGCGCCAAAATGCAATTGGCCGTCGAAATGGAAGCGGACATGCCCGGACTTCGACAAGACTGCAGTTTTCACTTGATTCGCGCCTACCATCCGCTGTTGGCAATGCAAAACAAGCTCAATGGGGTTCATACCGAACCACAGACCATCGCGCTTTCGAAGAAGGGGCGAATGTTGGTGATTTCCGGACCGAATGCCGGCGGAAAGTCCATCGCTCTCAAAACGGTCGGGCTGCTCCAGGTAATGCTCCAAAGTGGCCTATTGGTGCCCGTTCACCCCAACAGTGAAATGGGCAGTTTCGAAACCATCCTCACAGACATTGGTGACAATCAAAGCATCGAGAATCAGCTCAGCACTTACAGCTATCGACTGAATCGCATGCGCAGCTTTCTCGAAATCGCCAATGCCAAATCGCTGCTACTCCTCGATGAATTTGGCACAGGCTCAGACCCCGAACTCGGAGGGGCATTGGCGGAGGTTTTCTTTGAAGAATTGTATGCGCGAAAAAGCTATGCGGTGATCACCACGCACTATGCCAATATTAAGAGCCGTGCCGCACAAATGGAGCAAGCGATCAATGGCAGCATGCGCTTCGACCGTGATTCGCTTCAACCCTTGTTCAAATTGGACATTGGCCCTCCTGGCAGCTCCTTCACTTTTGAAGTCGCCAGCATCAATGGAATTAGTGAGGAACTGATCCAACGGGCAAAAGGGAAATTGGACAAAAGAAAGGTGCGCTTGGATGAGTTGATTTCCGAGCTTCAAAGTGAAAAGAATACCTTGTCCAAGGTCACAGACCGCAACCTCAGGAAGGAACTCGAACTCGAGACGCTGAAACGAGATTTGGAGCGAATGGAAGAGCATTTAGAGGAACGCAACCTCAGCCAACAAGGCATAGCGGAGGAGCAAAATGCGGCTCTTCATCGGGGCCGAAGGCTGCAACAATTCATTGATCGTTACGACGCAGGAAGCAAGAACAAGGCGCTATTCCAGGACATCTTGAAGTACTTGGCCATGGAGCAAGCCAAACGCTTGGAAGCTCAGGCGGCCAAAAAGGCGAAGCAAAAGGCCTCGTTGGCCAAAGCGGCCAAACGACGACCGAAGCACTTCACCGACCGCATCAAAATGGGATCCAAAGTGCGGCTGCGAAACGGTGGAAAAGAGCGGGGGGAAGTCATTGCCATTGATGCCAAAACAGCCACCGTCTTATTTGGCGCGTTCCGCACAAAAGTGGACCTCGACAAACTGACGTGGGTCGCCCACTGAACGGTGCAGACCGGTTCCCTCCTACTCGATCAGAAACTTGCGCGTCGCGGAAGCCCCGCTGGGGGTGAATAAAGTGAGAAAGTACATGCCCGATTCCAAGCCCATCAGCGAAACTGTTGGGGTTGCCATTTTTCGTACATCTGTCCTCAAAACCTTGCGACCTGAAGCATCAAATATTTGAATTTCTGTCGCTTGAATTTCTCCGGACCAATCAATGGTCAATTGCTCACGAGCGGGATTGGGTCGCAATGTCCATTCGTTTTCCATCAACCACAATTCTTCCACCTCCACAATGCCACAAACGGTCTGCTCTGCGCAAGGACTTTCCTCTTCCGTGACATAACTGCCATCCAAAACTTGCTGCCCTGTGCCCAAAGGATCGAGAAAGAATTCGAGTTTTTCATCATCGTCAATCGGGTTGTTTCCGTCCCAATGAAAACTCATCTTACCGTAATAATCCGGCGCATTTGGCGATTCACAATACGAAGCACCTCCCGTGAGCGTTCCTACAATCCGTCCGTCTTCATCGTACAGCGGCGAACCTGATGAGCCACCCTCCGTCACGCCGTGCTCTGTTTCGGTCTCTTCCCAATATACCCGCCAGTGCGCACCCGGGAAATATGCACTGCTATTGGCCAAATTGCTCGTGTAGGTGGAGATTTTCTTTCGATCTCCCGACGGATGGTGGATGCCCACTCCCGAGGTAGAAACCGATCCCGTGACATCCCATCCCGCATAGAACGGTGTCCAAGAATCAAAAATTGGATCTTCTACTTCCATCAAAAGAAAGTCCGAACCATTGATGTTGCCGTTTGCTGAAATATCATCGGAAGAAGTCAGCAGGAAAACACCCGTTCGGATGTGGGAATTAAAACTTGATGTGCCTCCACAATCGAAGTGCTCATAATTGTATCGGACTTTTAGGAAACCCCAATCCGATTCAGACATGTCATCAGCGCAGTGAAATGAACTCAACAGCAACTGGCGACAATCCAACGCCGTATTGTTTACCATAGCACCTGAACAGAGGTAAATCCCACCCCCCATTGAGATACGCAAGCGCACCACAGCATCGCGTTGACATTGCCAGTCCTCTCCTTCTGGACACATCACGTCTACTTGACAAGGATCAGAGCCCCGATTGTTCTCACTGAGCAAATCATATTCTCCTTCCAACCAAAGCATACGGAAAAAGTACCCTACGCCGGAGATGTGCAAATCGGGCGTACCAATCGTGCTACTGGGCTGCGTGTAAACGATGACAACCTCCTCTCCCGGTACTTCTCCACTGACCCAGCGACCGTGGTCATTGTTTTCAGTGAAATCCACGGGGCCCTCTGTGAAATCTTCTGTGAAGCGACCCGCCTCGGAACGAAAAGACAATTGCCCTCCTACTGGCAAATGAAAGGAGTCGAAATACACGCAAAGCGCGGGTGCATTTTCAACTTGAATGCGCAACGTCCATACGAGGGATTCATCTTCGCTCAGCAATGTGGCTTCTTCAAAAAAGTCCCAATTCGCCGGTAAAATTTCTCCCTGCATGGTTTTCCCGGTATGTTGCTCATGCCAAAACGCACGTGTCCACAACTGCTCCACATCCGGCGCATCGAGCATTACGCTTGCAACTGACTGACCCAGCATCGGCATTTTACTGCCCATCGTCATTCCCATCACCAGTCCCAGCAGTAGCACAAAATGTATCCATTTTCTCATGGTAGCAAAGCTAAAAAGTTTTGCCCCACGTTCGTTGGGGAAAATTGGGCCTGCAGCAATTGGGTAAACCCCTTGCAAGCGGTACCTTCATCGACGATAACCAAGCGAAAGAAAACACGAATGAACATGCCACGAAAGCTTGCTGCAATGCTCCTTGCGAGCTGTTGCTTCTTGACCGCTGCAGCGCAATCCCCTGCATCATCTGAAACGAGAACCTGGGAAGAACAAGGCAACAAGCTCAATGCCCTGCTGTATCATATCGAGAGCATCTATGTGGAAGATGTGGATATGGAATCCTTGGTTGAAGTGGCGATCATCAACATGCTCGAGGAAATGGACCCGCACTCCGTTTACATTCCTGCCGAAGAATTGCAGGCTGCAGACGAGCCGCTCAATGGAAACTTTGAAGGTGTCGGCATCCAATTCAACATTTTTAGGGACACTATTATGGTTGTCTCCCCCATCTCGGGTGGCCCCTCAGAGAAACTCGGAATCATGGCGGGTGATCGGATTGTCACTGTCGATGGTGAAGTTGTGGCGGGAACGGGTGTGACCAACAAAGACGTTCAACGTTTGCTCAAAGGCCCAAAGGGAACACTGGTCACCGTTGGAATCAAGCGTGGAAATGACCCCGAGCTTCTCGTCTTTGAGATAATCCGTGATAAAATCCCGATCTATTCGGTCGATGCCTCCTTCATGGTGACCCCCGAAATCGGTTATATCAAAGTCAATCGGTTTGCCAAAACCACCATGACAGAGATGTACCGCGCTTTCGCAAAGCTCAGGGCTTCCGGAATGCAAGACCTAATATTGGACTTGCAAGGAAACGGCGGCGGAATGCTACGGACGGCGATACAAATGGCGGATGAATTCCTTTCCGGGGACAAACTCCTCGTCTACACAGAAGGTCGCTCATTTCCACGCGAAAACACAAATGCTCGCATTCCTGGGCGCTTTGAACAGGGCCGCTTGGTGGTTCTGATCGATCAAGGATCGGCCTCTGCCTCCGAAATCGTGTCAGGAGCTGTTCAAGATTGGGACCGCGGTCTTATCGTTGGCCGAAGGAGCTTTGGAAAAGGCCTGGTTCAGCGTCCCGTTCGACTCACGGATGACAGCGCTGTGCGGCTGACGGTACAAAAATATTACACCCCCGCCGGTCGCTGCATCCAGAAATCTTACGAGGACGGTGTTGATGCGTATCGAAAGGAAAAATACGAACGGTTTGAATCGGGCGAATTGATGAGCATGGATAGCTTGGAACTTCCCGATAGCCTCAAATATGCCACGCGTATTACAGGGCGCACGGTATATGGCGGAGGAGGCATCCTTCCGGATGTGTTTGTCCCCCTCGACACCACAGACAACTCCCCATACTTTTCGAGCATCTTACGGAAGGGCCTCGACAGTCGATTTGCCCTGACATTTGTAGATTCCATTCGATCCGAATTGGAGGTGCGATACCCGACTGAAGACGATTTTATCGCCAAATTCGAAGTGGATGAGGAGATGGCTTCTGATTTTCAAACCTTCGTTGCAAATGAAGGCATCGAATGGAGTGAAGAAGAATGGGGACGGTCGGGCGATGCCATCTCGCTGCGCTTGAAGGCTATGATTGGACGAAATCTTTTGGAGCAAAGCACTTTTTACCGGGTCATCTCGGGATTGAACGAAACACTCCAAAAAGCGGTTATGATTTTGGAAGACGGCACTTTTGAACGTTCAAAGCTTGCCCACGATACTTTTTGAATTGTAATTTTACAGCATAAACTAGCACATACTCATGAATTTCAAGACACTCCTGACCTGTGGTCTGGCACTACTCGCCTTCGGATGCGCAGAGAACCAAGGTGACGACCAAGCCATTTCTCGTCCAGCCACCAATGAAGCGGACTCGCGCGACATTCCAGTGAATACCAGCCCGGGCCAAACCAGCAATTTTGATCCGGCAAAGCAGCAAGCTGCGGCACCTGCTGGCCCAACTACTACCATTACTTTTGCTTCGTATGAGCATGATTTCGGAACCTTGGAAGCCGGTGAATCCGTGACGCACATGTTTGAATTCACCAACACAGGAACCGAACCATTGCTCTTGGATAAGTGCAAAGGTTCTTGCGGTTGTACGGTCCCAAAATGCCCGAAAGAGCCTATCGCTCCTGGCGAAAAGGGTCAAATTGAAGTGAAATTCAATTCCAAAGGGAAAAAGAATCAACAGAACAAGAAGGTGACTATCAACGCCAACACAGATCCGGGTCAGACGTTCTTGACCATCAGTGCCTTCGTCAATCCTCCCATTGAAGGATAAATAGCATTCATGATCGCCAACGGCCTCATGCATTCAAAGGTCCTGCACTGCAGGACCTTTTTTTTCGCGACAGTTGCACTGCTTTCGATGCTTATCTCCCCTGCCTGTGGAGGCGCGCAATCCAATGCCGGTCCGACCACGGGCGAAGCATTGCACTATGCCGTCACCTACGAATGGGGACCCATTTATTTGGAAGTTGGTGAAGTAATATTCTCGGCATTGCAAGACTCCATCGCAGGTTCCAGCGAAGAGTGGGACTTTCAAGGATGGGGAACTTCAATGCCCAACTGGGATTGGTTCTATCCGGTCAATAGCCTGTATGCAAGCACCACAGACGGCGATTTCATACCCAAGGCATTTAGCAGAATTGGCCGGGAAGGAAGGCATCGGTACAACCGCGTCTATACAGCGACAAAGTCGGGCTGCGTTGGACTGCGTTGCTTGGACGAAGAGCTAGAAGACACGTCAATCTGCCCATCCGATGACGGGGAGGCATTTAGGGATGTGCTGAGTGCAATCCATTGGTGCCGGCAGCTTCCTTGGTCCACGTATCGTCCGGGTGATGTGATCGCCATGGATCTATTACTGGATGGCGCAGTGCATTCCACTACCTTGGAATTTGAGGGTGAAGTTCAGTACCTGGCATCCAACTGGCCTGACTCCGTCGCATGTTGGGAATTTCATCCGACCCTCATCGACGGCACCGTTTTCAAGCCGGGCGATGAAATGAAGGTCTTGATGACGGCGGATGAACGGCGGTTGCCCGTTTTCATTGAAACGGAGCTGATCATCGGCGCGGCCAAAATACATTTGACCGACCACCAAATCCACGGAAAATCAGCTTTTGCTGCGCTTCGCGACTCTTGCGCACGCGTGACGCGCAATTTGGATTGATGAAGCGAAGACCGCTCCTAACGCCCTTTTAACGCTGAGTAGCCGCCAATATTGAAAACAGACTCGAAGCCCGCATCCCGCAAATACTTCGTAGCCGCCCCACTGCGACCGCCGGATCGGCAATAGCAATACACCGGCTCTTTTTTGTCCCATGCTGCCACTGCATTCGGGACTTCTCCATTCATCCAGTCGGCTTGAATGGCTCCTTCCACAATTCCTTCCTCGCATTCCTCCGCTGAGCGGCAATCCAAAACCTTTCCTCCATCTTGCTCCCGCGCTGCGCTGAATTCGGCAGGTGTCAAATCCACTTTTGGTCCAAAAAACATGATTTCCTTTTTCTCGAAGCTACAAAAATCCCGACGGCTCACTTCATTTAAAACTTGGGGCAAGACAAATGGACCATGCCATTCCCTCAATTCTCTGCGTAATTTGCGCCCATGAATTCGCCTAGGAAACCCATTGGATTTGCTCCACCACCGATTGACGAAGATTCCATCCAAGCTGTGGAACGCGTTCTCCGCTCGGGTTGGATTACTTCAGGGCCCGAGTTGGCAAAATTCGAAGACGAACTGTGTGCTTTCCTCGGAACCGAGCACACCTTGTGTTTCTCGAGCTGGACAACCGCTTGCGAATTGGCCCTGCGCTGGTTCGGTGTGGGTCCAGGCGATGATGTCCTATTGCCCGCAATGACGTATGCTGCGACCGCAAACATCGTACTTCATTGTGGTGCTCGACCGGTGCTTGTCGACGTGGACCCAGTGGAGCGGGTGGTCACATTGGAAGGACTCAAAGCGGCATGGACCCCCAACACCAAAGTGATAATGCCCGTGGATCTCGCCGGTTGGCCCGTAGACTATGAAGCCATAGCAACCTGGCTTTCCAGCGAAGAAATTTCGGAGGCCTTCCGACCCAGCACAGAAATCCAACAACAACTGGGGCGGCCGCTGTTTCTGGCGGATGCAGCACATTCACTGGGTGGAACGTTTGCAGGCGCTCCTGTCGGCCAGCAGGCGGACATCACCGGTTTCAGTTTCCATGCAGTCAAAAACTTAACTACAGCGGAAGGAGGAGCGCTAACTTTTGCTTTGCCATCTCATTTTGACTCCGATGAAATGATCCATTGGTTTCGAACCATGGCTTTGCATGGACAGTCCAAGAGTGCTCTAGAAAAAACGACTTCAGGCCAATGGACCTATGACGTTGTTCATGCTGGCTACAAATGCAACATGACCGATATCCAGGCGGCACTGGGCAGAGCACAACTGAAAAAATACCCCGACCAACTTCGGAAACGAAAAGAATATGCCATGGCGTATCATGAGGCTTTCGAGAGAAACCCTTGGTACATCGCACCGAAATTCAGCGATGCAAAGCGTGAATCGTCTTACCACCTCTTTACCATGCGCATTGCAGGCTTCAAACGAGCGCAACGGGATGATTTGATGGCACACCTGAAAGAAAATGGCATTGCAAGCAATGTCCATTTCATGCCACTTCCCCTCCTAACCTTGCACCAAAATCGTGGGGAAAACATCGCGGACTATCCCCACAGTGCGATGGCCTTTGAAGGGTTAATCAGTTTGCCCCTGCATCTGGACATGGACTTCGACGACATTCACTACATCCACGCAATATGCGCGGCTTACATCGACAAGGCGCTGGACAATGGCTAAACGTGCATTCGACGTATTGAGCTCACTGCTGGCGCTTATCGTTCTCTCGCCCTTGCTCTTCATCATCGGTATCATCGTTCGCAACGAAAGCGAAGGCGGTGCATTTTTCCGTCAAATTCGCGTAGGAAAAAACGGGGAACCCTTTACGCTTTTGAAATTTCGTTCTATGCGCGCGAATGGTTCAGGGCCCTTGATCACCGTCGGTGAAAAAGACGCAAGAATTACCGCATCTGGGCAATGGTTGCGCCGCACCAAGTTGGACGAATTGCCCCAACTTTGGAATGTACTCAAAGGAGATATGAGCATTGTTGGTCCTCGACCGGAAGTCCCCGAGTATGTGAAACTCTACGATGAAGAAATGCTCCCTGCATTGGATGTTAGACCGGGGTTAACAGATCCCGCGAGCATCGAGGCATTTGATGAAGGAGAGGAACTTGCTTCATCCGATGAGCCGGAGGCGTACTATCGAAATGTGATTCTCCCACGCAAAGTGCGGGCGCAGGTGGCCTACGCGCGTCGGTCCAATTTACTCTCGGATGGGAGGATAATCGCCCGAACGTTGCTCCGAATTCTCAAACGCTGAGAGAAGGGGTTCGAAGAGGGAAAGGAACCGATTCGATCGTTCTTCCCCGCTCGACTCCCGGGTGGCAAACGCCACATTTCGAACGAGCCGTTGAATGATTTCCATCGGGTGCGAAGGACGCCAGTGCTGCACCGATTCGCCTTCTCCTGCCTCCACCAAAAACTCTGAAACCTCATCAACTCCGATGACAGAACCTTGGCTGTACGGATTGATGTAAAACAATATTCCCGATTGGCCTTTGGTCACTCCGGGTTCATTGACATGGGCCACATCGCAGTAAGCCAAGATGAAGTGGTTCGGCAAATTCACCCCTCGGAGCGGTATATCGAGCGCTCGCGCCACTGCTAGATAGAGCACACCCAACCCAATAGGGTTCCCCTTCTTCTGTTCCAAAACACCACTTGGCAATGCTTCCATCGGCACGTGCGGCAGACGTCGAGCACTCTCCATCGAACGCAAACTGAAAAAGACATGGTTGAGAATGCGCACTTGTTCCAGCGCTGTTTGCTCCTCATTCATCTCCAACCAAATTTCCTTCTTCAAGGCTTCAAACCGCTCCATGGATTCCGCCACATTCCATGTGGGGTCCAATGCAGAATGCACCAATTGCACGCCTTTCCACAAATCCGTTCCACCGAGATCCATCCAATCCGCCAAGGCATCTTTCACATCCGTTTGCTGAAGACCTTCCTTGAGCAACGCGAGCCGTCCTTTGATGAGTCCGTCCTCTTGCTGAGTGGATTCCGCTGATTCTACGAAAGGCAGAACTTCTTTTCCTTTGGATAAAAGGCGTTCGCGAACATGTGTATATACCGTTTCGTCAGGATCATCCATCAGAGCCAACAACGCGTGAATTTCAGAAATACTCATATCAATCTGCTCATCGGAGGTGTGATTTCCGCTCCTTGGGTCCCAAATCTAGTCGCTGAACTTCCTGCTATTCGACGTTAAAAAATCACTTTTCCAATTGCCTCTGTGGAATGCATGGGGCTTAATTTCCGTATCTTTAAGAAGTGAGCATAGCCAAAAACAACTTTATGGCGCGTTGGAATCCAGCCGTTCTTGACCAGAACCGGTTGTTTTACGCAATGTGGTCCACGATGCTGTTCTTGATTCTCATTTGGGGAGTGTTCTGGATCAACGAAGTGTATGCACTCAATTTGCGGCAATTTGGAAATCATCCGGGCAAATGGCAAGATTGGTCAGGGCTCTTCACATTCCCATTTTTGCATGGGGACCTCGAGCATCTGTGGAACAATACCGCCACCTTCTTCACGCTGAATGGAATGCTATTCTACTTCTACCGATCCATTGCATTGCGCGTTTGGGCATTGCTCTTTGTAAGCTCAGGACTCGGCCTATGGCTCTTCGCATCAGGTGGGAATCATATCGGCGCAAGCGGCCTTATATACGCGCTCGCTGCTTTTCTCTTCGTTTCAGGCGTCATCCGAGATTCCAAATTGCTCTTGCGCATTTCACTTGTGGTTGCATTTCTCTACGGAGGAATGGTATGGTGGATGCTTCCCGTCGATGGCCATATTTCGTGGGAAGGTCATTTATCAGGAGCCATCAGTGGATTGATCATGGCTCTGCTCTTTCGAAATTCAGGCCCCTTGCCCGATTTGCCCATTTTTAGTGAAGACGATCCTACTGAACCCTTGCCGGAATGGTGGGCATTGGCTCACCCCGATCATCCGGACGTTTTGGCCATGCGCGAGGCCGAGGAAAAGTCAGGGAACCTGAGCACGCATGCGACATCGGGAGATTCTCCACGCGTGATTTACCACATCCAGAAAAAAGACGAGTAGCCTAGCAACAGCCGAGAAAATGAAGCGAGCGATTAAGCGTTCAACATCACTGGCATCACCAGCATCAGCACATCTTCTCCGGCTTCCTCTGGCTCTGAAGGCTTGATGATTCCGGCGCGGTTTGGCGCGGACATTTCTAACGAAACCTCTGCACTGGATAGGTTATTCAGCATGTCCATTAAGAACCTGCTATTGAAACCGATTTCCATGTCTTCACCCGAATAGCTGCAATTCAACCGCTCATTGGCCTCATTCGCAAAGTCCAAATCTTCCGCACTGACGTGCAACTCACTTCCTGCAAGTTTCAAACGAACCTGATGGGTCGTTTTGTTCGCGAAAATGGAAACACGGCGAATGGCTTGAAGAAAGCTCTGCCGATTGATGACCATGCGGTTGGGGTTTTCTTTTGGAATCACCGCTTCATAATTGGGATACTTCCCTTCAATCAGACGGCAGACAATGGTAACATCCTCGAACTCAAAACGTGCATTGGAGTCGGTGTAAGTCATCGTCACCTTTTCCGCATGCGATGCTGCATTTTTCAGCAGGTTCAATGGCTTTTTTGGAACAATAAATTGAGCCCCGGCAGAAGCCTGAACGTCTGTACGCGCATACCGCACCAAGCGATGTGCATCCGTCGCTACAAATCGCACACTGTCCGGATAAAACTCGAAATAAATGCCCGACATGACGGGGCGTAAATCATCATTTCCTGCGGCAAAAAGTGTGCGATTGATCGCCGTGATCAAAGTATTTGCCTCCACGCTCATTGCAGCGCCATCCTCCAATGCTGGCGCCTGCGGGAATTCGTCCCCGTTCGCTCCAGTCAATTTGTACTTGCCCGCATCACTTGTCAATTCAATCGCCATGGTGGCGGCATCTACCTTGAATGTCAACGGAATGTCTGGAAATGCCTTGAGAATGTCGAGCAACATCTTAGCAGGCACCGCAATCGATCCCGTGTCTTCGGTCTTCACCTCCAATTTCGTGGTCATCGTAGTCTCGAGATCACTTGCTGAGATCACCGCAACGCCCGGGCCCAACTGAAAGAGGAAATTATCCAATATGGGCAGCGTATTGCTACTATTCAACACTCCGCTCAGGGAAGACAAATGGCGCAGTAATTGACTGCTTGATACGATAAAATGCATGGATTCTATTTGTACTTCAAAGATGCTCCAACATCTCGTTTTCTGGTACCATCTGTTCTTGATTATTTTTCCACACTTGATGAACCGATTTTGATGGTTCTTCAACAAAAACAGCTAAATTGGTTCCATGAAAACCGCCACCTTCAATGCCATTTTGGCCGTTGCCTTCGCTTTTACGACTTCTTACGGATTCGGACAATCGGAAGCGATTCAGCCAAACTTTCTCGACGTCCACATCAATCAAGGCACGTCGCGCGCCGAATTGTCGCAATTCCAAAAGGAAATGCAAGCGTATAACATCGGGTTTCGTTACGACCTCATCGAATGGAATGAAGGCCAACTCCAGAGCATCCGTTTTGCGGTGCGTTTGCCGGATGGTACCATGCGACGGAATGTGTACGAAGCCATGGACGCTGAAACAGACATCTGGATTCGACTCGAAGGAAGCGGAGAAGAACGCATTTTCTGTGCGGGCTCAGATTGCGGCGAGTAATCCTGCATCGCACCCCGGCCCACGGCGTCAATCAAATACGAGCCACAGCAGCTAGAACTTGATCAACGGCAATGCCTGTGCCGCATTGAAAATGACCCAAGGGACAGGCGCTTTTGCCGTGCATTCCACACGGCCTGCAGACCAGCTCCTCCTTTTTCTCAACGACAACGGAAAGGCTGGATAGCGGACCAAAGCCAAATGACGGCACCGTGGAACAGAAAATTGCCACCGTTGGCGCATTGACAGCACTTGCCATATGCATGGGACCGCTATCATTGGTCACCACCCATCGTGCAGCCTTCATCCAACCAGCAGATTCGAGCAAGGACAAATCCGTTCGAATTTCCAATCGATCGTGGCTACTTTGGCGCGCAATTTCTCGCAACTCCTCCGCGTCTGCTGGCCCCCCTATCAAAACAATCCGCCGATTCGGTGATTGAATTGCTTCGGCATCAAGCCAGGCAATCCAACGGTCCAATGGCCATTTCTTGGTCGCCCATTGGCTCGCGGGAGCTGCGATTCCGAACTCCCCTTCCGCCTCGCTAACTCCCACATTATCGGCGGGATACAACTTAGGGTTTCGTGGAACTTCCGATTCGACCCAAGGAGTGAGCAATCGGTGGTTGCGTTCAATTTCGTGTTCACCATTGCCCCATGCGTGCTCTTCGGAATGCGCAAATAACCACGACATTGGATGCGATGAAAATCCGGAACACGTTTGAGCACCCGAAAGCAACGCCAAAATCCCGGAGGAAGCATGTCGATGCGGCGTTACCAAGACATCGAAACCAATGCCCCTCAGCTCAAGGCCCAACGCTACGAGATTTCGGTAACGCGCAAAATGGTTTTTCGATTTCTCCCACACGTGCAATCCACTCAAAAAGGGATGGCCTTGAAACAAGCTTTTGTTTCCCGAACGGACCACCAAGTGCAAGTGGTCCTTCGGATGGGCAGCATGCCACGATTCGATCATGGCAGTAGCCAAAATAGCGTCGCCAATGAAGGCGGTCTGAACGAATAGTATGCTGCGGGGCTTTCCCATGCCACGAAGATACGCGGTGTTCTCTGTGCGCCGTAAATTGCGGCATGAGCCGATGGATTGGAATTGATTTTGGAGTAGTGCGCACTGGACTCGCGTACACTGATGCCGCAGGGCTCATGGCATTTCCCGACCAAACGGTTCCAACAAACACACTGATGTCAAGGCTGGAAAATCTGGTGAATGCCGAGCCTTGTGCCGGTTTTGTGCTCGGTCTTCCCAATGCATGGGCATTAAACAAACAGGAAGCAGCCACGCACAGCACCGGTCCTATCCTCGAATTCCAGCAGCAACTTCGAAAAAAATGGCCCACACTGCCCGTGCATTTGGTCGATGAAACCAATACGAGCAAAGAAGCGGTTCAAGCCTCCATTGCCGGCGGGATGAAAAAGAAGAAGCGCAGGGAAAAGGGGTCGCTCGATTCGGTTGCCGCCGCGCTCATTTTGCAGCGATTCTTAGCCCAAAAAGGACCCGAACGCCTGGGCTGAATCAGTCTTTGCTCGACTGAAAAACCTCAATTTCAGCATTCGCTTTGACAAGGTTGCTGAACGTTCCTTGATAACGGGTCGCTCGTACAATGTGATTATCGATCCAATGGTAATTGCCTCCACGGGGTTTCCCCATCAACAAACCGTGGTACAAGAAACCATGCTTATCCAACCACGCCTCAGTCACCGCACGATGCTCCTCAGTCCTTGATGTGAAAAACGTAATGACATGTCCTTCCGCGTGCCATTGATTGAGGGTCTCCAACGCGTCTGGAAATGGCTCGCAGGTCGCCATCCGCTCCGGTTCCTCATTGGGGACATCATCCGTAATCGTCCCATCAATATCAATCATGTAATTCTTGATGTCGGATGGAAGCTGAGGAGAGGCTTCGAGGCCCGCCTCGTCTTTTACCGCTTCCAATTTTACGTGTGATACGTTTGGTCGTCCCTTGGATGCTTCTGGCTTGTCATTCATGGTTCAAAAATAGTCCTACCTCCCGACTCTCGCAATCTTTCAATGGGTCACCGAAAGACCATAAATTGAGGTTCATCCACTTCTTTAAGTGCTTCGAGCCATTTTTCTGCAAAATCAGACCAATTTCCCATGGCACTGCAAAGCGCCATAGCACTGAGCACACGCTCCTGTGGCGCACCACCTGGGCTGATCCACTGATCGAAGATGGCCGAGATGTTTGCTGCGTCCTCGTGCCGCTGCTGCTTGATGATTTTTCGCCATTTTTTCTTCACTGCCGCGAGCTCCTTCTCCATTTTTGTTAAGGTGGCCCGGGTGGTGGGCATTGCGGACTCATGAATGCCCTTTGCATGATTCTCCAATGCCTCGGACCAACGATCAAATGAGGCTTGAATATCCCCATGGAGCTGCAAAATATGATCTGCCCATTCATTGACAGCTTGCTCCCCTCGCCATCCCAACATGGTTGGGTTCCAATTCAGCTCCTCACAAACTTGCGAAGCCTCAGCATTCAAAACCAACGCCCCATCCCGGACCAACAATGCGGGTTGATGAACCTCGTGATGCTCGAAGGCCTCGGCCAGCAACAACCAGTAGCTGACTTCCGAAGGACCGCCGACAAAAGCCACACTTTCTAATAAGAACTCCTGGTACAGCGGACGCAACGCCACATTTGGCGAATGCTGCTCCGGTCTTAATGTTTGCCATGCATCTGCCCCAACCGTTTCCTGCCAGCGATCAGCACGTTGCCGAGACCCGCCATCGGTTAGAACAAATAAGTTGTTATCCCGAGCTTGGATTTGAGGCGTTCCAAACAAACTTTCGAATTTTAGCGCAGCCTCCTTCACAAATGGAGCGACGCCATTGCCTTGCCATTCAGCGCGCCAGAGGTGCATCGCCATGGATTTCAATTCCGCATCATTGCCGTCAATGACCAAAACCTCCAAATCGCCGAACCACTCGACCACCCATTTTCGAAGGCGATCCGCAAGGGGCATGGGACCGGAATGCCATTCTGCATTGTCTATTTTGTTTGCATCCGCCCAATTGTGCCATGAGCGCTCGGCATCTGCCGTCCAGACCAACTCGCCCACAGGACCGCTTTTTTCAACGCCTTCTGGGTTCCATTGGAAGGATTCGCCGCTGGGTCCATGTGTCGCCTTGATCTCCTCAAAATCGTGGTCTTCGGAAGCCAACCAAAAAACAGAAACCGCCGTTTGCCCTTCTGCTGTGATTCGTCGCGCCCAGCGAACAGCGGAAAGAATCTTGTAATGGAAATACGCCGGTCCACCCCCTGCTTGCAATTGGTGTCCCGCAGTCACCACATGCGCCCCTTGTTCGAATGCCTCAAGCGCCGCAGGCATGGGCGCACCGCCTCGGTTGTATTGCTGACGCAGGACCTCCGCAATCTTTTTCCGACGATCGAGATCCACCCGGTAAGGGGACTTTAATCGGGCTTGAATGCCTTTCCAATTGCCGCCCCACTTCCAAAGTTGTCGGTAAGATTCCGAGTTCCGCGTCCATTCCGCAGCCGGGGATTGTTTTTTCAATGCATCCGATTGCGCATAATGAGCGTTAGAAGATCTCATGGAGAATGCAGAACAGCTTTTAACGGATCAAAGACAAGGATCCTGATTTTGAAAAGACCTTACCGGTCGGATCAACAAGCTCCAATTTCCAAACATACGAACCAGATTCAACGGACTTGCCCTGTTGATTGTTTCCGTCCCAACTGACGTCGTTGTTGAATCCTGAAAATATCATTTCACCCCAACGGGAATAAACCTGAAATGAGCGAATCGAGACATTTTCACATACCGGCATAAAAACATCGTTATCGCCATCTCCGTTGGGTGTGAAGGCGCTCGGCACAAACCAAGAAGGCGCTGCTTCTAAGTCCGCAAGGGAAACTCCTGGCTTCGCATTCGGACCACGATCGGGCAATGCCTCATCAGAACCGATAGCAGCCGCTGGGCTCAGCGAAATGCCATCCACAAAGCAATACACCTTCGAAGGACTCGCCCCTTGCTCAGCTGTTACGTTGCCAGCTTCATTTCCAAACAAACCCCAAGCAAAATTTGTCCAAGGCTCTTGGGCAATAAAATTGAATGAAATTTGCTGCCATTCCCGGTTGTAAAAAACCTGAGAAAAAACAAATTGAGGCGGGAGGTCAATGCATGCTTCTCCCAGTTGTTGCAGCGGGCCTTCCGAAAACCGCATCCCCATGCCACTCAACCCCAACCCCGCGTTCGAAAACTCCGTAATCTCGCCATTGGTCATCTGGAACGTCATCAGGTACCGCTGGCCAACAATGAGCGCTTCGCTGAATGAGCCACTGATGTACTGCCGGCGGCCTTCATTCATCATATCGTACGGCGAAAAACCGGCAATGGCCATGCCTTGATACGGTGAAACAATTGCGATTGGCGTTTCGGGCAAATCCCCGGCATCGGATCCCAGAACATGGAACAAATCGGGGGCACTTGTCACTGTGCCAATGTTCAGCCAATGCGTCGCCAACTCAATGGCTCCAGGTTGGGATGGGTATCCTGTGACTTGTTCGAAGCCACCGTTCAACACCGTCTGTCCAACACCGAGGGTCGTTGCCATCAAAAAACAGACCCCGATCAGGGAGTTCAAAAAGTGCTTTGATTTACGCATTGCCTTCACAAGATAGGTGTTTCAAAATGAATCAACGGTATGACCCGGACTTTGTCCGGGATATTCTGAAGACGTCGATCCCAATCCCAACCCAACGATTTTGAATGCTCTTCGGCATGATTTGTACGACGCCGTGGGCAGCCAAGCGCCAGTTATTGGAATCACCGAGGACCTTGCCGAATTTAAAACTGGCCAACGGCATCAATCGCCAAGCCTCCACCGATCGCCTGTGCCATGGAACTCCATCGAGCGCTGGTGCTTCGATTTCCAATCGATGGCTTGCTTGGCTATTGACCATGCCGCCCGCGTGCATTTGCAGCCTCCACCCCAAGCGGTGGCTAAAATCAAAACCCAATTCAAAGGTTGCAGCGATCACCGTATTCCGACGGACTTCCATTGCGATCGTATCCGTTTCGATCCCATTGGAGTATCTTTTGTAGGTAACGGCAGACCACGCTTCATCCTGTGCTGCTGGAATAAATCCGATGACGGAATCTGGAAATTGTGCCACATTCGCGCCTCCCAATTGCTGTGCCAAAACCTGCATTTGACCGCCAAAAGTGGCCTCCCAGCCACGTTGCTTTAAAATTGGTGAACTCAAGAGGGTCCATCCCTGTCGCAGCGAAAGCGCATGGGACCAATCATACTGCCCCGTCCATTGATCCCAACGAGGCCCTTCCAACGGTCCTTTGCCCATTCCAACGAATGAGGCAACCTGCCATTGCACGGGCTCCTTGCGAATGTCATTCCTTGAAAATACCTGGCGCAAAGCCCTCCCTTGACGTCCGGTTTTCGATGATCGAATCAGGGAATCGAATTGAACCCGAGCATCGACAAATACCACCCGACCATCGACACGAATGGAATCCGCCCGAGCGTCCGGTGCTGCATGGGCAACTTTGATTGAACCAAACGAGGCAACACAAACGAGCACTGCGGCTCCGAACAGATTCGAAATTCGAGTTTGAACGCGGCTTCGGTGGTGCTGTAAAATATCCCGACCCATTGTCGGCGCAAATTAGTCCTTGACCTTCACAACAGCCGGAAGCACCCAGGTTTCTTCTTCTGGGGCCAGCAACGACCTTTCTCCCGAATCATATGCGGCCGTTGTCGCCGGCAATGCATCGATCTGATGCATTGGAGACCGCTTTTCTTTCAAATTTGCTTCGACTTGAAATGAAACATCACTTCCTGCCGAAGGGGTTTCGGACGCAACAGTAGCATTAGGTTCCAAATTCGAAGTCTCAACAGTCTCTGTGCTTTCAGCAGTCGCACTTATTGGTTGGCTCACGCCTTCCTGTTGCAGAACAGGCTCGGCTTTTTCCTTTGCCATGATTGCTGTGCTTGGGACGATTGCTCTGCTCCCATCGGTGGAATTTTCCGCACCATTTTGCGGATCACCGGCAACGTGAGCGCCGATCAAAACACCAACACAAATGACAACTGCGGCCCCCAACGCCTGAATTTGGCGTTTTTGTTTCCGCATTTTGTTCATCCGCTGAAAGAGAGCGTCTTCTGCTCCTGCGGGAGGCTGAACGGTCTCATTGGCAAACATGCCCGTCACATACTGATCAAATTGCTCTGTACTCATCCTTTCTTTTTCGCTATTCGCGCCATGTTTAACAACGTCACCTGCAGCGCCTTGCGCGCCCGGCTCAATTGGCTCTTGGAAGTATTCACATCGACCCCAAGCGTTTCCGCGATTTCTTTGTGCTTAAATCCGTCTATGACATACAATTTAAAAACCGTCGCATACCCCTTTGGCAGGGCATTGATGGCTTTCTCTATTTCTTCTTTGTTGTAATCTGATTCATTAAACGCTTCCAAGTCCTGAGGGGTTGCATAGACCTCATCAATATCAAGATGATGCGTATGCTTTTTCTGTCGTCGGTAATGCGTAATGGCCGTATTGACGACAATCCTCCGCAACCATCCTTCAAAGCTGTTGTTCTCGCTAAACGATTTCAAATAACGAAAAACCTTCACCCACGCATCTTGCGCAATGTCCTCGGCATCGTGACGGCTATTTGAATAGCGAATGGCCACGCCAAACATCATGGGACTGTAGCGACGGTAAAGTTCACGCTCCGCCTGAGCATGTCCTTTCTTGCACCGTTCAATTAAATCTACGTCTTCCGAATTCATCCCCTTGAAGCTTCATTGAAATAACCCGCATGTGCCCGGAAGGGTTGCTTTTGTGCGGCTGATTTCGGAATCAATGCCTTCATTCAAATGACGCACGATCCAAATCAAGCCATTGCATCGCAGCATTGCAAAACAAGTTTTCCAGTTCCGTGTCTTCAAGCCCCATGTCGAGCATGTACGCGCCAAGTTCTAGATCCCCCAACGGAAAAGGATAATCTGAACCCATACAGATTTTATCAGAGCCTTGAAGTGCAAGCAAATACCGCAATAAATCTGCGTCGTGTGTGATGCTGTCAATCCAAAATTTCCCAAGGTACTCACGGGGATTGATCGGGTTGTCAATGGCGACCAAATCTGGGCGGCAATTGAACCCATGCTCGAAACGGCCGAGCGTGGTTAAAAATGACCCTCCCGCGTGGCTAAACATGACCCTCAATCCCGGCAAGCGCTCGAGTACTCCGCTAAAAATTAAGGAGCTCGCTGCACGCGCTGTTTCTGCTGGCATGCCAACCAACCAGGGCAACCAATACTTCTCCATCTGTGCTTTCCCCATCATGTCCCAGGGGTGGATCATTAAGGCCATTCCCAATTGGTCACACGTTTCAAAAAACGGGAAAAATCGTGCCTCCGACAAGTTCAGGTCATTGATATTGGAACCGATTTGGACACCCACTAGGCCCAATTCCTTGCACCGCTGCAGCTCACGAATAGCCGCATCGGGATCTTGCATGGGCACACTAGCCAGTCCAACGTAATGCCGTGGGTCTGCTGCGACCAATTCCGCAATGTGATCGTTTAAGAACTGGGCAATCTCCAAGGAGTGTTCTGTGGGCGCATCGTAATTGAACATCACAGGAATTGTGCACACCACCTGCACCTGTGTTTCAAACGCTGCGTATTCTGACTTTCGGAGCTCAACGTCCCAACAATTCGATTCCACTTCACGAAAGAATCGCGTCCCTTCCATCATTCGGGCGGAAGTTGGACTCGACCCCTCCTCCAAATGGATGAATTTACCGCCTCCAAAGCGTTCGGTCCACCGAGGCATGTGCCGGGGCAAAATGTGGGTGTGGCAATCGACTCTTAGCATAAATTTCTTTGAATTGGCTCCCGACAAGGTAAGCACTTCACGATGAATGCCTGTCCCACTCTGGTCCTAGGGCATCTCACCTTTTCGCACCTCTCTCAAATCCAATCGATTCACCGGGCTCACCTTCCAGCCCTTCACCTCTTTTCGGACAAAATGATTGACTTGATCATGAAACAACGGGACAACAGGCATGGACCGACCAATGGCTTCGTTCAGTTTTCGATACATTTCCCGCCTTTCTCGCTGATCTGTCACTGCCATCGCCGAGGCGAACAAGGCATCAAACTGGTCATCTGAAAAATGCGTGTAATTCGGTCCTGATGGAGCAAAGTTCTTGGAATGAAACAAGGCCAAGAAATTTTCAGCGTCCGGATAATCGGCCAGCCACGACTTTCGAAACAATGCTGCTTTGCCCGTTGCCACGCGGTCGCGGTGTGCCGCGGCAGAAACGACATCCACCTCGACTTCAATGCCCAATGTGCCCCATTGATACTGAAGAGCTGAACACAGATCCGTGTAGTCCGAGGTCGTGGAAATGCGAAATGGCTGCCACGGCTCTGGATGCACGGCACGCACCGAATCAAGGACCGCCAACGCCCAATCCAAGCGCTGCCGCGGAGCCTCTGCATGGGCTTGACCCAATAACACGGGCGGCACAAATGAAGCGGAAGGCATTACCGCACCGCGCCGAAGGTTTTGGGCAATCGAATGGCGATCAATTGCAGCGGAGAGCGCTCTGCGCACCGATGCATCTTGCCATGGCAACCACTCGTCGTCCGCGGACGAATCCGTGTAAAATCCAATGTAATCGGTCTTTAAAAAAGGCACCGTCTCCAGCCGCAGTGAAGCCTCATATGTCGGGTTCAATCCTCCCGTTTCATCAAGCAGTTCATTCATGTACGCGGGATGCAATCCGCTCATGAAATCAAACCTGCCTTGCATCAATCCTTGGAATTCTGCTCCCATGTCGGAAGCAAAACTGATGTGCACTGCGTCAAGGTAGGGCAGCGATTGGCCATTTTCATCTTGCTCCCAGTGCATCGGGTTTCGATGCAAAACACATGCGACATCTTCCATCCACCACGCCAGTCGGAAAGGTCCTGTGCCGACAGGATGAGAACGAAAATCCGTTCCAAAATGCTCAACCGCTTCCCACGGAACAATGTTGGCATACGCCGTGCTTAGCAAACCCAAAAACGGAGGGAACGGAGATTTCAGGGTGATTTGAACCGTGTCGTCTCCCAAGGCTAAAACTCCTTTGCCCGGCATATCCGCATCCACGGCGTCCAAAATCCAAGCCCCACTCGATGCTACGCGTGGGTCGCGCAATCGGTTCAAGGAATACACCACATCTTCCGCCAAACAACGTCGGCCTTTCGCCAGTCCCGGAACCGCTTCGTTGGCGTGAAAAAACACATCATCCCGCAGCTGAAAGGTCCACACGCGTCCCGTGGAATCCAATTGAAAATGTTCTGCTACCAGCGGCCTGAGCTCGAGATTTTCATCCAATTCCACGAGGCCGTCGAACAATTGATCAATCACCCACATAGGCTCTAAGGTTCGAGCGAAGGCAGGGTCCAATGACGACAAGTTGGCGCTCTCATTGTAACGAAAAACCCGGTTGTTTTCGGCCGTGTCTTGTGCGCACGATACAAGGCATAAAATCAACCCCCATTGTGCCCAATTGCCGCGCGATTGAAAGTGCTGTTTCACTTTTGCAAGTTACACCTCAACAATTGCCTTGCGAAGGTGTTCTTTGACTGACTATCCACTGCAACAGGCAAAATTACCCACATGTCCCAGTCGCCGCTTTTTGTTCGCATCTTTCAATTCTTTCTGCTCATTTCTTGTGGGCTTTTCACCACCATTGGTTCGGCACAAACGCCCTACACGCTTAGCGGAAAAATCACGGACGCCGCCACGGGTGAAACCATCATTGGCGCCAACATTATCCCCGATGGCATGCCACGCGGCACCTCTACGAATGCCTACGGCTTCTACAGCTTGCCCTTGTCCGCAGGCCCGCAAACCATCCAGATCAGTTTCATTGGCTACGAGACGGCGAGATTCAACTTAGAAATGAATGGCTCAGCGGTGCGGAACATCGAACTCCCACCTGTCGTGGTGGCTTTTGAAGAGGCAACGGTGGTCGGCGAGAAGAGCAATCGCACCGAAAGCACCGACCTCGGACTTGAATCCGTCGATGTGGAACAAATAAAAGCACTGCCTGCCCTACTTGGCGAAGTCGACGTCCTCAAAGTGTTGCAATTCTTACCCGGCGTTTCCAGCGCCGGCGAAGGCAACTCGGGGTTTTATGTGCGGGGAGGTGGTCCGGACCAAAACCTTATACTCCTCGATGACGCCACCATTTACAATGCCTCGCACCTCTTTGGCTTTTTCAGCGTGTTCAACGCCGATGCGATCAAAAATGTCGAATTGATCAAAGGAGCGATGCCTGCAGAATATGGAGGTCGGGTTTCATCTGTCTTGAACATCGGATTGAAAGAAGGCAACAGCAAGGAATGGAAAATGGCGGGCGGATTGGGACTCATCAGTTCCCGATTAACCGTGGAAGGCCCGTTGCAAAAAGACAAGAGCAGCATCATTCTATCCGGTCGGCGCACGTACATCGACGTGCTCACCAAGCCCGCGTTGAAAGGAACCGCCTTTGAAGGCACAGGGTACTACTTCTATGACCTGAATGCCAAAGCAAATGTGCATTTGAGCGACAAAGACCAGCTCTTCTTGTCGGGATACTTTGGACAGGACGTATTCAGTTTCACCAGCGCGGATGCCGGATTTTCGACGCGCATTCCCTGGGGAAATGCGATGGGCTCGTTGCGCTGGAACCGAATCCTGAACGACAAAATGTTCTTGAATGTCGGAACGACCTACAGTTCGTATGAATTTGCCTTCATCGCTGGTCAAGAGGATTTCGAATTCGGATTCGAAAGCGGCATTAAGGACTGGGCCAGTCGCGCAGAGTTGAGCTGGTATCCCAACCTGAGGCATTCCATCAAAACAGGAGTCGATTACGTACACCATGATTTTGTGCCTACCGATTTTCTGGCGCGCAGCGGAGACACCGAGTTTGACACCGGCGAATCCGAGCAAACGTTTAGCCATGAAACGGGCCTTTACCTTCAGGATGATTTTGATTTGACCGAAAAACTGCGGATTCACGGCGGATTGCGCTGGTCCGGATTTTGGCACGTTGGACCGTTTACCCGTTATGGCCTCCCCAATCCATTGGCGCCGAGTCAAACGGAGGCGCCGACGACTTATGCCCCGGGCGAGTTGGTGAAATTTTACAACGGTTTTGAACCACGCCTCGCTGTGCGGTTCAAATCGGGACCGCAGTCCAGCATCAAGGCAGGCTACAGTCAAAACTACCAGTACATTCACCTGACGTCACTCGGTACCACTTCCTTGCCCGGAGACATCTGGATTCCCAGCTCAGACCGCGTCGCACCCCAATGGGGAGAGCAGCTGAGTTTGGGCTATTTCGCGGATCTCGGCAAACAAAACATGTGGGAAGCATCTGTCGAAGGCTATTGGAAAGCGCTCGAGGGCCTTGTCGCCTATGGCGAAAACTCACGCCCAGAGGACAACATCAACAACAATGTCGACAACAACTTGGTTTTTGGATCGGGCTGGTCATACGGCTTGGAATTTTTCCTCAAGAAAAGGAGGGGGAATTTTACGGGCTGGATCGGTTACACGTGGAGCAAAACCGAACGGGAATTTGATGACCTCAACAATGGCCTCATTTTTCCTTCGAAATACGATCGAAGGCACGATTTGAGTGTGGTGGCTGACTGGAAAATAAACGAAAAGTGGCGGCTAGGCGGAGCATTTGTTTACGCCACGGGTAACTCGCTGACGCTGCCCGTTCAGCGGTATTTGTTTGAAGGAAGAATCACCGATGTGTATGGCGCTCGAAATGGGTTCAGAATGGCATCGTACCACCGCGCCGACATCAGTGCTACGCTGACCCCGGACAAGTCCAAAAAGGAAGGTTCGAAAAAGAAAAAAAACCGCGACATTCGTACCAAATCTAGTTGGACCTTTGGCTTCTACAACGTTTACAATCGAATGAACCCTTATTTCATCTACTTCAGCAATGAAGGCAACCTGAACGAGGGAACGTTCGACTTGCAGGCCAATCAAGTGAGCCTCTTCCCGATCATTCCATCGGTGACATGGAACTTCAACTTCTGAGCCCATGCGTGAACTGCTTAAGCTCAATCCCTATTTCAAGAAATACCCCCTATTGCTTTTGGGCGGTGTGATTTTCATCTTCTTCACCAACGTTTTCGCCGTCTTTGCCCCAGCCTTGATTGGTGAGGGCGTGAACGCCTTGCGAGCTGCCGATGAGATTTTCTTGGATCCGCTGCGGAGTGGAATGGCAGAAGCGGATGTTTTTGAAGCTGCTCCCGAAATCTCCTATCCGGGGACATTGAGCAAGTTGCAATCGTGGAGCGGCGAACTCTTGGAGGCGCCAAAAAAAGCCGATTCGAAGCAAGATGTACTCAACTGGATGGGACGC
>Ga0209601_1000242_pt1 | contig 44181 bp, 43 predicted proteins | sample COGITO_mtgs_1104_4_FD_184796 | JGI IMG/M metagenome (GOLD analysis project Ga0209601, IMG submission 184796) | Pelagic marine microbial communities from North Sea - COGITO_mtgs_110426 (SPAdes) (version 2) | ecosystem: Environmental > Aquatic > Marine > Epipelagic ...
TCTTGTTCTTTTCTAATTCGCTTTGTTTGATCTCCTTGGCGTTTTAAGGAGAGTAATTGTTCCCAGTCCATTTAAAAATATTTATCAGTAGCAATATAATTAAAAATCAAAAAATAATGCTTCAATATATAGTTAAATAGTCTCTTAACAATTAAATAACAATTCCTTAAACTTTTGGTAAATACAAATTAGAACTACAGGTGTTTCTTTGTAATAAAATTAATAATATAAAAAATCTATGAAAAATTTAGCTTACTCTTTACTAATGATCTCATTATTTACATTTACTGCTTGTGATAATGATGACAATCCTCCTGTGGTACCAGTTGATCCGGATCCTGTATCAGAAAACATTAATGTAACAGGCATGCTTACAGGTGTTAACAACTGGACAAGTGATAACATATATGTATTAAATCAAAAAGTTGTTGTGGATGCTGGAGCTACTTTGAATATTGAATGTGGCACGATAATAAAAGGTACTGCTGGAACAGGATCTTTGGCGTCAGCTTTAGTTGTAGCAAGAGGAGGGACATTAAATGCTAATGGGACTGTCGATTGCCCAATTATTATGACATCAGAAAGTGATAATATTGAAGTAGGACAAACTGCTGGGACAAACTTAGGAATTAACGATAGAGGTTTATGGGGAGGGCTAATAGTCTTAGGATATGCTCCATCTTCATTTTCAGGCGATGTTTCTGAGGTTCAAATTGAGGGTATTCCTGCGGATGACACATTTGGACTTTACGGAGGCAATGATCCGTCAGATAATTCTGGGTCCATAACTTATGTTTCTATAAGACACGGTGGAGCTTTAATAGGAGAAGACAATGAGATTAATGGTTTAACTTTAGGTGGAGTTGGTAATAGTACTGTTATAGATAATATTGAAGTAGTTGCTAATACTGATGATGGAATTGAGTTTTTTGGAGGAACTGTAAACGCATCTAATTTACTTGTCTGGGGTCAAGGAGATGATGGTCTTGACATAGATCAAGCTTACTCGGGGACAATAGATAATGCTGTTGTAGTTTTAGGAGATGTTTCTGACCATGCACTAGAAATAGATGGTCCTGAAGGATCTTTGAACGGACAATTTGAGTTACGAAATATCACTATCATAGGAAGTCAAGTGACTGAAGATGGTGAATACGCAGATTACAGATCTAACGCAATGGGTCATACAACAAATTTATATGCCTTGAATTTTAAAGCTAGTTCTGATATTGAACTTGATAATGATGGTGTTGCTAATAATTATAACTCAGGACTATTATCTTTTGGAACATTTGAAATTGTAGTTCCAGAAGGAGCAACAATAGAAAGTATCTTTAATAACAAAGCTGAAAATGTAGCTGTGGATGGGTTTGGATCAACAGCATCTTCAATAGCGGCTAACGAAAATACAGTTGGAGCAAATACAGCAAATCTTGCATGGTCTTATTCAAATACTGCTGCTGCACTAGGCTGGTAATTATTTGAACAAACTATAATAATTGGTTACCACTAGCCAATATAATAAAACAGCAAAACCTAGAAATTTCATATGATGGTTTTGCTGTTTTTATTAATTAACAATTAGTTAATATTAGAAAACATTTAGTTAACATTTGGATTAGATATTTGCAAATAAATAAATTAAAAAATGAAGACTAAAACTAATTTAACTTTTTTAACATTTCTACTTTTAACATTTCTATCTTATTCACAGTCTGGGAAAATAACTGGAACATTAATGGATGGAGAATATGATGAACCAATGGCATTTGCCAGTGTTATTGTTAAAGGTACTACTCAGGGAGTTTCTTCTGATTTTGATGGAAATTACGAAATAGAATTAAGTGAAGGTACTTATACAATGACATATTCTTATGTTGGTTATCAATCTGTAGAAATTGAAGATGTCATTGTTAAAAGCAATCAAGTAACAAATGTCGATGTAACTTTAAACACTAATTCTTTAGAAACTGTTGTCATAACAACAACATTAAGAAAAAATACAGAGTCTGCTGTTCTTGATTTACAAAAAAAATCTGCTGTAATGTTAGACGGTCTTTCAAGTCAAAGCATTAAAAAATCGGGAGCTAGTAACATTGCATCTGCAGTAAAATCTGTTCCTGGTGTTTCAGTTCAAGGGGGGAAATATGTATATGTTAGAGGTCTAGGCGATAGATATACAAAATCAATTCTTAACGGTATGGATATCCCTGGATTAGATCCTAATAGGAATACAATTCAGATGGATATTTTTCCTACCAATATATTAGACAATATAATTGTTATAAAATCTGCTTCAGCTGAGTATCCTGCTGACTTTACAGGCGGAGTCATCGATATTGTTACTAAAGATTTTCCGTCAAAAAAAACAAACTCATTTTCTATTGGTCATGCATACAACCCAACAATGCATAATAATTCTAATTATCTAACATCAAAAAAGAGTAAAACTGATATATTTGGGTTTGATAATGGATATAGGAATTTACCAATAAATAGATATCAGCCTATCCCAGGGACTTTTGACAATTCTCCTAGTTTAACAACATTAACATCGGCCTTTAATCCACAGTTGTCAGCTCAAAGAAGAACTAGTAATAGTGATTTTAGCTTTGGATTTACCTCTGGAAATCAATTTGAAGTTGGCAATAACAGATTAGGTTATCAATTGTCCATGTCATACAAGAATACAACTACATTTTTTAAAGATAGAATAGACAATAATTTAATTAAAAATGAAAATGATTCCTCAGTAAATGAATTAGAAGCGAAGAGAATTAGTGTTGGAGACGAGGGGATCAATAATGTGTTATTAAATGGTTTACTAGGAGTTGTTTACAAAAGGGATAGATCAAAATATAAGCTAACTTTATTACATATTCAAAATGGAGAATCTACAGCCGGATATTATTACCAACAAGTAGCTCAAGGCGGAGGTGGAAGTGGTTTTGTAGATGTATTTAAAGATGCTATTTTATATACTCAAAGATCTGTAAGTAATGCATTAATAGTTGGAACTCATACAAGAGATGATGGATGGAAAACAGAGTGGAAAATATCTCCAACAATTTCAATAGTAAAAGATCTTGATCATAAAATAACTCCTTTTATGAGAACAGATGAGGGAAGCTATGGTATAAGGCCTAGTTCATCAGGGTACCCTGTAAGAATTTGGAGAGACTTAATGGAAATTAATATTTCTTCAAAGTTAAGTTTTTTAAAAAAGTACACTCTTTTTGATGAGCCTGCTAAATTAAAATTCGGTGGAGCATTCACATATAAAACTCGTGATTTTGAGATAGATAATTTTTCCTTTACCTCAACAACTCAAAATGTTGAAAATGGTATAGCTGATAATTTATTATTAACAGAAAATTTGTGGACTACCTCAAATCAGTCAGGAACACATATGGTATTTGGAGACTCTTATAAACCAGCAAATTCTTATGAGGGTGAGCAAAGAAATTTAGCTGTTTATGCTTCCAATGAATTTAATATTTCTGAAAAACTTAAATCCATCATTGGGCTAAGAGCTGAAAACTTTAAATCATTTTATACAGGCCAAAATCAAAGTGGGAGTGAAATATTTAACAATACTAAAATTATAGATAAATTAGACATATTCCCATCAGCTAATTTTATTTACGCTGTTAATGATAATACAAACTTTAGAACATCATACTCAATTTCTACAGCAAGGCCATCTTTTAAGGAAGCGTCCAGGGCTCAGATTTTTGATGCAATAACAGGAAGGATGTTCATTGGAAATTTAGATTTAAGACCTTCTTACATAAATAACTTTGATTTAAGATACGAGATCTTTGGAGACAAAGAAGAGATAATTGCTTTCAGTAGCTTTTATAAAGACTTTAAGGATCCTATCGAGCTTTCATTTTTTGCATCTGCACCTAATCAATTAACCCCAAGAAATTTAGGATCTGCTAATGTATATGGATTTGAATTTGAATTTAGAAAACCTTTAACCTTTTTGTCAAATGAACAGGAAAAATTAAAATTCACAGTTAATGCTTCATATATAAAGTCATCGTTAAAAATGTATGAGGATGAATATAATAGAAGAGTTTTAGCCGCAAGAGATGGTGAAATAATTTCTAAAACTAGAGACTTGCAAGGTCAATCTCCATTTCTGATAAACTCTAGCTTTAATTATAAAAATACAGATTTAGGTGTTGAAGCAGGTATATACTACAATGTACAAGGTAAAACTCTTGAGGTAGTCGGGACAGGAATTGTTCCTGATGTATATTCTAGTCCTTTCCACAATTTAAATTTAAACTTAAATAAGACAGTTGGCAAAGACAATAATACTTCTATAGATTTAAAAATTAAAAACCTGTTAAATAATAAGAAAGAAAGTGTGTATGAGTCTTTCAATACTGCTGATCAACTTTATTCTCTAAGAGAATATGGGACAGAAATATCTATTGGGTATAGTTTGAAATTTTAAAAGTAATTTAAATTAACACTAAGTTAATATTCAATTTACATTGAGTTAATTTTGTTACATTATTTTTATATCTGTTAACAATATGTAGTCATATAGAATAGTTTTAGTCAACTTTACTTTGATTACAAGCTGCCTTTGGCCAAGGCAGCTTTTTTTATTTCTTAACATTTACATAACATTGGCAATTAATAATAGTTAGATATTTGTCCCGACTAAAATTATCTATACTATGACTAAACAATTTCTTGTAATGAGTTTTTTACTTATACCATTACTAAATTACGGACAAGAGAATTCTAATATTTTTTCTTCTGGTGAGCCTCATTTCAAAGCTTTTTGGAATTATCATTATGACTTTACAGAAAACACCACACAAACTAGTGCATTCGAATTGTCAAGAGTCTACTTAGGATATAAATATTCTTTTAATGAATCTGTTTCTGCAAAAATTACTTACGATATAGGAAAAAATAGTGCAGGAAGTTCTCATACTGCTTTTTTAAAAATTGCTCAATTAGATTGGAAAGTAAATTCAAACTTTAAATTAAGCATGGGGATGATTGGTGGTAAGCAATTTAATGATCAAGAAAAGATATGGGGGTATAGATATCTCTACAAGACTCTACAAGACGAATATAAATTTGGAAGTAGTGCAGATTTAGGAGTTAATGCAGAAATAAAACTTTCTGACAAATTAACTTCAAATGTATTTATTGTTAATGGTGAAGGATATAAAAATGTTCAAGATGAAGATGGTAATCAAAGATTTGGAACAAATTTAATTTACAAACTAAACAAAAATATAACAACAAAGTTTTATTATGATACCCATGCAGTAGTCGATTCAAAAGCTATAAATAATATTGGAGTTTTTGCAGGATATAAATCAGACAAATTTAGATTTGGCGCAGAATACAATGAAATGCAAAATGGTGAAACCTATAAAAATGCAGCAGAAGACCATAATTTAACTGGCTTATCTTTCTATGGAAGTTATTTGCTAAACGAAAAGTTTGAGGTTTTTGTTAGATACGATAAGCTTACTTCCAATCAAGTTGATGGAAGCGATACTAATTGGAATTTTGAAAATGATGGCGGATTAACCATGGTGGGTATTGAATATAAAGCTGTTAAGGGGGTTAAGTTTTCTCTAAACTCTAGAAATTTTAATTACAAAGATTCAAATATTACAGATTCTTCATTAGTATATCTAAATGCAGAGTTTAAACTTTAAAAAAATAAAAAATGGATAATATTTATTTATTAATGATTGTTGCTTTAGCTGTTTTAGCTGTTGCAGATTTAGTGGTTGGTGTTAGTAACGACGCTGTTAATTTTTTAAACTCAGCAATTGGCTCTAAAGCAATTTCATTTAAGACTATAATGATAGTAGCTAGTATTGGAATAGCCGTTGGAGCTGTGTTCTCTAGTGGGATGATGGAAGTTGCCAGAAAAGGTATCTTCAACCCTGGTGAATTTATGTTTAGTGAAATTATGATAATCTTTATGGCAGTGATGATTACTGATATTTTATTACTAGACTTCTTTAATACGATTGGTATGCCAACCTCAACTACAGTTTCGATTGTTTTTGAATTACTTGGGGCAGCTGTGGCTATGGCATTAATAAAAATAGGTGCTGATAGTGGAAGTTTTTCAGATCTTGTCATATATATTAACACCTCCAAAGCAACTCAAATTATATTTGGAATACTGCTCTCGGTCTTTGTGGCCTTTTCCGTTGGGGCAATAGTACAATGGGTGTCAAGGGTACTTTTATCTTATGATTTTGAAAATAAAGCTGCATGGGTAAGTGCAATTTTTGGTGGTGTAGCAATTACTGCTATATCTTATTTTATTTTAATGAAAGGTATCAAAGGAACATCATATGCTAAACTTAGTTTTGATGTAATTGGCGGGCTTACTATTAAAGATTTTTTAGAAACTAAAGTAACTTCAATAATAGCAGTTAGTTCAGTCTTTTGGTCATTATTTTCATATGCTCTTATAGTATTTTTTAAGACTAATATTTATAAAATTATTATACTAATTGGGACATTCGCTCTTGCTCTAGCATTTGCTGGAAACGATTTAGTGAATTTTATTGGAGTTCCTATTGCTGCTTGGCAATCTTATGAAGCATGGGTTGCTTCAGGTGTTGCTGCAAATGAGTTTAGTATGGAAGTTTTATCCTCAAAGGTACCCACTCCTAATGCATTATTATTTGCAGCAGGATTAGTTATGGTTGTAACTCTGTGGTTTTCTAAAAAAGCTCAACGTGTTGTAAAAACAGAACTTGATTTAGCTAAACAAGGAGATACAAAAGAGAGGTTTAATCCAAACTTTCTTTCTAGATTTTTAGTTAGATTCGCAAGTAAGTCGTCTTTATTAATTGATAAGTTAACTCCAAAACCAGTTAATGACTTTATAGAAAAACAATTTGTTGAAAAAAGTGGTGTATTATCAGCGACTATCAGTGATGAAGATAAGCCTGCCTTTGATTTAGTCAGAGCATCTGTGAATTTGATGGTTGCAGGGATTTTAATTTCAATAGCTACTTCTTATAAATTACCTCTTTCTACAACCTATGTTACATTTATGGTGGCAATGGGTACTTCACTGGCTGATAGAGCATGGGGAAGCGAAAGCGCAGTTTATAGAGTTGCCGGCGTATTAAATGTAATTGCAGGTTGGTTCGGTACAGCACTAATCGCATTTACAGCAGCTGGAACAATTGCTTATTTAATTAATTTTAGTGTAGGAGTTATTCCAGTGCTATTATTAATAATAATAACTATAGGAGTTAAAAATTATTTAAAAGGTAATAATGCATCTGAAACTAATGATGAAGAAAACTTATCAATAGACGAAAGTAGTTCATTACAGGGAGTTATTTTTGAGAGCTCAAAAAATATATCTAAGGTAATGAAGAGAGGAGAAAAAGTATACACTAATGCAATAGAGGGACTCTCAAAACAAGATTTAGATTTATTAAAGAAGAATAAAAAACAGACCTCTAAGCTTTCTAAAGATGTAGATGAATTAAGAGACAATTTATTCTATTTTATTAAAAATTTAGATGAATCTAGCTTGAATGCAAGTAATTTTTATATTAATCTCCTTGGACATCTTCAAGATGTTACACAGTCTTTAGAATATATAAATAAGGCTAGTTACAAGCATGTCAATAACAATCACAGTAAGCTTAAGTTGAGTCAAATTAGAGAATTAATTGAAGTTAACTCAAGTGTAAGCGAATTGTTTATGGAAGTAAATGAATTATATAAAAACAAATCTTTTAATAAAATTAAATCTGTCATAAAGAAAAAAGACGGTATTAATAAATTAGTTCAAGATAAGATTTTAGCTCAGGTAGCTAGAACAAGAAGTGAGGAAAAAAGTCCAAAGAATACAACCTTATACTTTGGGGTTTTACAAGAAACTAAAGATTTATTAAATGCAGTAATGAATTTATTATCTGACTATAATGAGTCTCATGATTCATCGGTTGAGCCAGCAAAACTGGATAGATAATAATTCATATAACTTGAAGTTTTGTTCATAAAAAAAGCTCCTAATTAAATTAGGAGCTTTTTTTTATTTATGTATATCTCTATTTAAGATCCACACATTAAACAATCATCACCTTGACCCTCTTTGGATTGTGCAATTAATTGTTTCATTTCCTCATCACTCATAGGTTCAACAACAACATCTTTTGTCTCAGCAAATTTTTGAGCTGTTTTAGCCGCAGCTTTCTTTTTACTTGCAACAACTTCTGGCTTTACCTCTACTGCTGGTTCAACAACTTCTTGTTTGACTTTAACTTCTTTTTTTGGCTCTGAATCAGATTTAGAGTCTAAAGTAAATTTAATTGCGTCAACAGCACTTTTAGTTCTTAGGTAATACATTCCTGTTTTCAGGCCGCTCTTCCAAGCATAAAAATGCATAGATGTTAATTTAGCCATAGTAGCACCTTCCAAGAATAAATTTAAGGATTGAGATTGATCAATGAAGTAGCCTCTTTGTTTAGACATATCAATGATGTCTTTCATGCTTAATTCCCAAACAGTTCTGTATAGCTCTTTTATATCATCAGGGATTATATCAATATTTTGAACAGAACCATTTGCTCTCATAATATCTTGTTTTAAGCCCTCGTCCCAAAGACCTAGGCTTACTAAATCTTCTAAAAGATGCTTATTAACAATAATAAATTCTCCAGACAATACACGTCTTGTATATATGTTTGAAGTATATGGCTCAAAGCATTCATTATTACCTAATATTTGTGATGTACTAGCCGTAGGCATTGGTGCTACTAATAAAGAATTTCTTACTCCATTTTTAAGTACTTGTTTTCTTAAACCAGCCCAGTCCCAATTTCCACTAAGTTCTTTTTCATCTACGCCCCATAAGTTATGTTGGAATTCACCTTTACTTATAGGAGACCCTTCGTAAGTTTGGTATGGGCCATCATTTTTAGCTTCTTCCATAGATGCTTCGACTGCGGCAAAATACAATGTTTCAAAAATATCTTGATTTAGTTTTTTAGCTGCGTCACTAGTAAATGGTAGCCTTAATAAGATAAAAGCGTCTGCTAAACCTTGAACTCCTAAACCAATTGGTCTGTGTCTAAAGTTTGAGTTTTCTGCTTCTTTTACTGGATAGTAATTTCTGTCAATGACTCTATTTAAATTTTTAGTTACTCTTTTTGTAATTCTATATAATTCTTGATGGTCAAATTCTCCATCTTTTATAAACATCGGTAAAGCAATTGAAGCTAGATTACATACTGCAATTTCATCTGGAGAGGTATATTCTAAAATTTCTGTACAAAGATTAGAAGATCTAATAGTTCCTAAGTTTTGTTGATTAGACTTTACGTTTGCAGCATCTTTGTATAACATGTAAGGAGTTCCTGTTTCAATTTGAGACTCAAGGATTTTTTCCCAAAGTTCTCTAGCCTTAATTGTTTTTCTTCCCTTACCTTCTTTTTCATATTTCAAATACATTTTATCAAAAGCATCAGCATGAACATCGCATAGTCCTGGACATTCATTTGGACACATAAGAGTCCATTCTCCATTTTCCTCAACTCTTTTCATAAATAAATCTGGCACCCACATCGCATAAAAAAGATCCCTAGCTCTCATTTCTTCTTTTCCATGATTCTTTTTTAAATCTAGGAAATCAAAAATATCAGCATGCCATGGCTCAATGTAAATAGCAAAACTTCCTTTTCTTTTTCCTCCACCTTGATCTACATATCTAGCAGTATCATTGAAAACTTGTAGCATAGGAACAATTCCGTTACTAGTTCCATTAGTCCCAGCAATATAACTGCCAGTAGCTCTAATATTATGAATAGATAATCCTATTCCACCTGCAGACTGTGATATTTTAGCTGTTTGTTTTAATGTATCATAGATTCCTTCAATACTATCATCTTTCATTGTCAATAAAAAACAAGATGACATTTGTGGTTTAGGAGTTCCCGCATTGAATAATGTAGGGGTTGCGTGAGTAAAAAACTTTTTTGACATGAGGTCGTAAGTTTCAATTACAGCGTCCATATCATCTAGATGAATACCGATTGCAACTCTCATTAACATGTGTTGAGGTCTTTCAGCAATTTCTCCATTTAACTTTAAAAGATAAGATCTTTCCAATGTTTTAAATCCAAAGTAATCATATCCGAAATCTCTATTATAAATAATTGTAGAATCTAATAATTCTTTATTGTCAGCGATAACTTTGTAAACATCATCTGCTAATAAAGGAGCTTTTTTGCCAGTTCTAGGGTTGACGTATTTGTGAAGATCTTCCATCACATCACTAAAAGATTTTTTAGTGTTTTTGTGAAGATTTGAAACGGATATTCTAGCAGCTAACTTAGCAAAATCAGGGTGAGCTGTAGTCATAGTAGCAGAAATTTCTGCAGCTAAATTATCCAACTCACTAGTTGTTACTCCGTCATAAAGTCCTTCAATAACCCTGGCAGCTACTTTAACTGGATCAACTAAGGGGTTTAGCCCATAGCAAAGTTTTCTAACTCTTGCCGTGATTTTATCAAACATCACAGGCTCTTTTTTACCGTCTCTTTTTAGTACAAACATATTTGTAGCTCGTTTAATTTTTTTGGATTGTATCCAAAATTTAGTTAGTTAATTTTATATAGTTTAATAGAAAATTGGAAAAAAAACTAGTTCTTGATTAGATTAAAAATCTGCATCAAAACTAAATTTATCCTTTTCTTCTTCTTTGTTTAAAACTCCTGCTTTTTGATATTCAGAAACTCTTTTTTCAAAGAAGTTTGTCTTGCCCTGTAATGAAATCATATCCATAAAATCAAATGGATTTGAGGTATTATATTCCTTCTCACATCCTAATTCTCCAAGTAGTCTGTCTGTCACAAACTCTAAATATTGAGACATTAAATTATCATTCATACCAATAAGGCTAATTGGTAAAGATTCTGTAATAAATTCTCTTTCAATATTTAAAGCATCAATTAGAATTTCTCTAATTCTCTCTTTGGGAACTTTATTAACTAGATGTTTGTTATGTAAATGCACAGCAAAGTCACAGTGAACTCCCTCATCTCTTGAAATTAATTCATTAGAAAATGTTAAACCAGGCATAAGTCCTCGTTTTTTAAGCCAAAAGATTGAGCAAAAGGCTCCTGAGAAAAATATACCTTCCACTGCTGCGAATGCTATTAGTCTTTCTGCAAAACTTGGAGACTCAATCCACTTTAGGGCCCAATCTGCTTTTTTCTTAATAGCAGGAAATGTTTCAATCGCATTAAATAATTGATCTTTTTCCTTTTCATCTTTAACATAAGTATCAATAAGTAATGAGTAAGTTTCACTATGAATGTTTTCCATCATAATCTGGAAACCATAGAAAAATTTAGCTTCACTGTATTGTACTTCGTTTACAAAATTTTCAGCTAAATTTTCATTAACAATTCCGTCACTTGCAGCAAAAAAAGCTAAAATATGTTTGATAAAATATCTCTCATCATCATTTAATTTGTTAGTCCAGTCGCTAAGGTCTTGGTGTAAATCAATCTCTTCTGCTGTCCAAAAACTAGCTTCAGATTTTTTATACCATTCCCATATATCGTGATGTTGAATTGGAAATATTACAAACCTTGATTTATTTTCTTCCAAAAGAGGTTCTACTGCATTTGACATACTTATTATTATTTTTAAAAATTAGCGTTAAATTTAATATAACTTGGGACTAACAAATATTCAAAATTTTTCTCGAAAATGAAAGTCATGTTTATTAACATTGTGTACAAGTTTTTAACAAAACAAGATTTTTTTAAAAAAATAAATAGGACAAAAGTTAATTAATAAAATGCTGATTATTAGTACTTTAAAAACAAATTAAAAAAATGTCTATCAAGAGATGAAAAATTAAAATCAAAAACATCAAAAAAAAATTAGAGTCTATTTTTTAAAATCTTTTGCGGCTAATTCTAATTCTAGATACCAGTCTTTTCCAAATTTTCTAATAAGTGCCTCTTTTACAAATTTATAGACTGGAACTTGAAGCTCCTTCCCCAAAATACACGCATCACTGCAAATAGACCATTTATCATAATTTACTGAAATAAACTCACTAAAATCTTTAGTTCTAACTGGGTACAAATGACATGATATTGGTTTTTTCCAAGAAATAAGTCCTTCACTGTAAGCCTTTTCAAAGCTACATTGAGGAACTTTATTTTCATTTAAAATTAAATAAACACATTCTTTTCCTCCAACTAACGGGGTTTCAAAGTCTCCAGAAGGTGTGGTAATAAATTGCCCTTGTTTAGTGATTTCATTAATAGATTTTGGGCTTAGGTATCGCTTTACAATAGGTAAAAACTTTTTTATTTGATCTAATTCTTTAGCCTCTAAAGGGGCTCCTGCATTACCCTCAATACAGCATGCACCTTTGCATGCGCTAAGGTTACAAACAAAATCATTTTCAATAATAGACTCCGATACAAGAGTGTTTTTAATTTGAAACATAGCCCAAATATATATTAAAAAAATATATAAAAATTATCATTGTAATTATATATAATTAACTGAAATTTGCACAAAGAATTAAAAAGTATGGATTTAAATTTCAAAGATATATTTACAGCGTTTATGATCTTATTTGCTGTTATTGATATAGTGGGGAATATTCCTATAATTATTGATTTAAGAAAAAAAGTTGGCCATATTCAAAGTGAAAAAGCTTCTCTCATCGCTGGGGTAATAATGATATTTTTCTTATTTATTGGAGAGAATATCTTGTCTCTAATTGGTATTGATGTTAACTCTTTTGCTGTGGCTGGGTCTTTCGTTTTATTTTTTATTGCATTGGAAATGATTTTAGGAATCACATTATATAAAGACGAAGATAACACAACAATGACAGCATCTGTATTTCCGCTAGCGTTTCCATTAATTGCAGGTCCTGGAAGTTTAACAACTCTACTTTCTATTAAATCAGAGTTTTCGACACCAGATATAATTATTGCAATTATAGTTAATGTTATTGTGATTTATTTAGTCTTAAAAACATCCGGTAAAATTGAAAAAATAATCGGCAAAAATGGTATACAAATTATAAGAAAAGTATTTGGTGTAGTTTTACTTGCAATAGCTGTGAAGCTATTTATGTCTAATATTAAAGAACTAATTTAAAATGATTAAATCAACCTATGTAATTTCAATTATTGCCTTATTAATAGTTATCTATAACTGTACAATTATAGATTGGGGGAGTCCTTTTTCTGGTGATAGTATAGTAGCGCTTATTGCGATCATGTGTGGTCTTTGCTGTATTTTAGTTATGTCTATATTAAGAACTTCAAAAAAGATTCAAAAGATATCAAATAAAAACTAGTCTAAGTCTGCTATGTGAGTTATCTCAATCCCAGCTTTTTCTAAGAAGTCTATCCCAGATGTGTCTTTGTATGCCTTATTAAATACTACTCTATTTATTTTAGCTTGATGAATTAGTTTACTACACTCTTTACAAGGAGATAAAGAAATATAAAGAGTTGATCCATCGGATGATTGCGTTGAAGATGCTATTTTAGTTATGGCGTTTGCTTCAGCATGTAAAACATACCATTTTGTATAGTTTTCATCATCTTCACAGATGTTTTCAAATCCAGAAGGTGTACCATTGTATCCATCAGAAATAATCATGTTATTTTTAACTATTAAAGCGCCAACTTTTCTTCGCTTACAGTAAGAAAGTTTACCCCATTCAATGGCCATTTTTAAGTAAGCAATATCGTATTTAAGTTTCTTCTCTTCCACTAAATATCTTAATTTAAATTAAATTTAGTGCTTTTCGAATTAAAAGATTCCAATCCACACTGTAAAAAAGACAAATAATCCTCCTCATCCGGTGTATAACCAACGGGTGAGGTTAATACTTCTTTTCCATCAGGATTTAAAAGCACATAATAGGGTTGAGAGTTGGTATTAAAAAACTCAGTTTGAAAATGCGCCCATTTGTGGCCATAATTTTTAAGTTTTCTAAATCCATCTCCTGTAGTTCTTTTGACAAGAATTTGTTCTTTTTCTGGCAGTGATTTTTTGTCGTCAACATATAAGGAAATTAATACATAATCATTTCTTATCACATCGTCAACTCTCGTTAAAGGCCATATGTGTTCTTCCATTTTTCTACAGTTGACACAGGCAAATCCTGTAAAGTCTAAAAGAATTGGTTTATTAACTTTTACAGCATAATCAATACCGGTTTTTAAATCTTTAAAGCAATCTAAATTATTTGGACAATCATTTGGATAAAAAATACTATAACCGACTGGTGGTGCTAAACCACTTAGTAGAGACAGAGGTTTAAAAGTTGAAGTTTCAGCATTGAAGCGAAATCCTGAAGCGAGATATATAGAAAAACTAAAAGCTAAAACTATGCTACATATTCTAAAAAATGAAAAGCTTTTTACTTTTTGGTCATGTGGAAATTTGATTATTCCTAATAAATAAAGAGTTAAACAAGCTGAAATAAGAAACCACAAAAATAAAAAGACTTCAATTTTCAAAAGACCCCAATGAGCTACTAAATCCGCATTAGATAAAAATTTCAAGGCTAATGCAAGCTCAACAAACCCAAGTACGACTTTGATTGTATTCAGCCAAGATCCTGACTTTGGTAAATTCAGTAATACTTTAGGGAACATTGCAAATAATGCAAATGGCAATCCTAAAGCAACACCAAAACCACCCATTCCTGCAGTTAATTGCCAAGCTCCCCCGTCGCTTGTTATGGAACTTGCAAGAAGTGATCCTAAAATTGGACCAGTACAAGAAAAAGAAACAACTGCAAGAGTTAAAGCCATAAAAAAGACTCCTAAAACTCCTCCAAAGGTTTCCCCTTTAGTTGATTTATCTACCCAGCTAGAAGGTAATGTCAGTTCGTAATATCCGAAAAATGAAAATGCAAAAAATATAAATATTAAAAAGAAAATGATATTTAAAACAACATTAGTTGATATCTCATTTAAAATATCAGGATTTACTGAGTCTAGTAAATGAAATGGCACACTTAAAAGCAAGTAAACTAAAACGATGAAAAATCCATAAAGTAGTGCGCTGTAAACACCCTTTTTATCACTTTTTTTAGTGAAAAAACTAACAGTTAGTGGAATCATAGGGAAAACACAAGGGGTAAGTAACGCTAATAATCCTCCTATGAATCCAAGGCCAAAAATACTAAATAGTGTTTTACTTTTTTCAGAACTTGATTCCGATACCTCAGCGTTACAATTATTTGTTGAAGAAACTACTTCTTGAGGCTCATATCCATATAATAAAATATTTGGGTCTTGCACTAATTTAGAATTTGAATTAGTGTTTAAATCATCATTGTTTGAGCTATTTATAGCACCAAACTCAAAACGAAAATCAATATCTGTAGGTGGTAAGCAGCGTGTGTCATCACAAGTCATGAATGTCAAGTATCCAGATACTGAAGTCTCTATGTCTTTAATAATAACTTTTTGAGTGAATTTTGCCTCAGAGTAAAACTTTGAAACTACTATACCAAAAACTGGATCTTGCTCGGTAACTCTATTATTCTCATCTTCAATTACACTTTCTACAAATTGAACTTTTGAGTTTTCATCAAATTCAAATGTTGTTGGAACTGGACCTAAACCATCAATAAATTGAGAATATACTGACCACTTATCGTCAATATCTGCTGTGAAGATAAGTTCGTATTCAGTATCAGTTATTTTAACTGTTTCAAACTCCCAGCTTACAGGTTCTAAAATTTGAGCATTAGAACTAAAGCTTAAAAAAACAATAAACAGACATATGCTTCTAAGAAAAAATCTCATCAGAATTTTTTTTAATTGACTACAAATAAATGTAAAATTTATTGACTATTTCTTAATAAAGTTATAAATAATCAAAATAACAACTGCTTTTTGTTATTAGACTTCCATTTTGCTTGGTATTTGTTTTTCACGAAATATACGTTTAACTCACCTTGATATTTTTTGTCCACAAAAAAAATTTTAAAATCTGCCTGATAAGCATAGTCGGAGAAGTACCATAACCCTGAGTTACCTTTAGCTTCATATTTGTTTTTCAATTTATAAACTAATAAATCTGCTTGGTACTCATGGTCAACTACATGAACCTTTAAGTCTGCCTGATATGAATAGTCAACAGAGTAAAAAGTCTGAGAAAATAAGGATACACTTGGAAACAATAAAATAAATAGAAATAATCTCATTGTTAAATATAATGAATAAATTACTTGTTGTTAATCCATTCTAAGGTCTCTTCTCTAACAATATGTGTTGGAACATAATGAGCGTAATCAACAACTACATGTCTTTTGTTGTTATTATCTAAATTCATAAGATTAAAAAGAGGTAATTGAGAAGATTGATAAGGAAAATAAAAATCATACCTACCATTTAAAAGTAAAGTAGGGGTCTCTATTCTAGCAGCATATTTTTCTGGCTGAATTTCTTCTCTAACATCATCTAATGAAATTCCTCCTACATACAAGATTCCTGTTTTGAACCTATCTTCAATTGCCAAAATATTTACTCCTACTTGACCTCCCCAGCTTACCCCAAAATAGTGTGGCTCATAACCATTTTGAATTGCATAATCCACTGCGTATCTAACTTCTTTCACCCACGTAATTAAATGGTCTCTATAATTCATTGTAGTATTTCCAATATCAGTATTCATTCCATCTTGTCGAGAGTAAGTACTTAAATACTCCGGGAATATAACATCAACACCCGAATTTACCATTTCAGTCATCCAAGTTGGATAAGTAATTTTATCTCTTAACAAAGCATTAGAACCTGGAAAATATATAAGTGCTTTTTTAGATTTTATCTCAGGGTTTGATAAAAGATGATGAATGGGCATTGTGAAATTAGAACTAGTTATGTTTGATGATCTACAATAAAATTCCTGATCAGTTACTTTTGAAGTTTCGAATTGTTCAAAGTTGATGTTATTTTTATCATACATAAACAAACTTTCAATTAAATCCCATTCTTTTTCAGTTGTTCTGTAATTTTCATAAAAGTTTCTTAGTTTTTCTCTTTTGTAAAAAATTTCACCAGAATTATCAGACTCAATTTTTTTAACTAATCTAATGCCATTATAACTAGATCTATTCCATGCATTTTGAGAATAAAATTCAAAAGGTACATAAGTATCATCAACAAATGAGCCTCCTAAAATACCTCTACTATTTTCGTCTTTAATATTATTACTTACCCATTCTCTTACATTACCAGCCATATCAAAAATCCCATTATTATTTTCTGAATCGGATTCTACTCTTGATTTAGTATAGTTATAAGAGTTAATATTTGCATTTTTTAAAGCTCTCTCTGGTCTATTTCTATCGAATGCATAAAACCATTCTGCAACACTTGGCAACGACATATTTCTAAACTTCGCATAAGCATAAGCTTCATACCAAGATATACCAGAAACAGGATATAATTCTTTACCATTTTCATAGGTACCTTGATACCAATCTTTAGGTGAAGGGAAATTAGCTTTGTCAACGAAAGTAGTTTTTACATCATTGAAGCTAATTGGCTCTCCTTCATACATTATATCGATAGGCCAAAATTCTTCTCTGTAATAGCCATTAGCATCCACAAATTCTTTATAATCTTTATTAGAAACCTCATATTTATCCATGTAAAAAGGTTTAATTAAAAGGTTTTCATGAGATTTTGAATAGTTAGTGTTGGCTAGAAATACGTCTCTTTCAGGAAAATAAACACCTTCTTCATTTAGCTTATTATCCAGAGTTATTTTGACATTTTTAAAATTTCTTGCAGATGTAAAAAACTGAAAAAACTCTTTACCATCTTGTTCTACTTTTATTTGATTATACACAGAAATCAGTTCACTTGGGAATAGCACTAGTGAGTCATTAATTTTAGTAAGTTTACTCCATTCAAATTTATCACTAGTACGCCATGAAATATTATAATTTCTAATTTTTTTACTAAGTAAAACTGAATCATTAATTAATAAGGTTTCATATTCTAAATTGTTAATTTTAGAATATTCTTGTAGCATAAGTTTTTTATTTTCTTTTTCAGAATTATCAATTACATTTATATAAGGAACAAGAAGAATTAATATTAAGGCAAATAATATTGAATAAATCAAGTAAGACAAATTTGACTTGTTACGAATGACAGAAATCATCGCGTTTTTAAATTGTCTTGTAAGCTTCGTGTTATTTAAAGAAGCATTAGGACTATAACCAAACTCGTCCTTAAATGATTTAGAAAAATAAGAAAGAGATGAAAATCCAGAGTCATATGCGATTTCAGAAACATTTTTTTTGCCTGTCTTTAATAACTCTTGAGCATAATTAAGTCTATAAAACCTAATGTAATTAGAGATAGATCTGCTAGTTTTATTCTTTATTGCATCACGAGCAGTATTTTTGTCTAGACCAGTATTTTCTAATAACTGAGAAGTGGAATACTTACTATCCTTAAAATTTAAATTAATGTCTTCTAAAACAATTTCATAATTACTTTTCATAGTTGTGATTTGAATGGGATTAAATCAAAATTTAATTTACAATAATGAAACAAAACCTAATATTACAAATATAAAAATTGTTTTAACTATTTGAAATAACCCTTTAATCTACAGGTTATGGCAATTAAAAGATTTCTGTTTTTTAAAGACAAACAGATTAGCAAATATCCATTTTATTAACTATAATAATTATTAAGGCATTGTTTTACCTATAAATACATTTACTTTAGAATTTAGTGGATTTCCACTTGCTCTTCTATTTGTAACAACTTGACCACAATGCCAAATAGCATCAGCCATAGGGCCGTTTAAATGATTCCAAAAAGGAAATTGCAATTTATTATCTCCTTGACTAAATTCAATATTTATTTGAGATAAATCTGTAGTTTCTTTTAATTTGCTTTTTACATAAATAAGATTATTTAAAGTTTCTTTTCTCAAATTTGTATAATCTAATTTATCTTGTTTAAAGTCAAATTCTTTTCCGTCAAAGGATGCTACAATCATAAGTGAAAGACCATATATATGCTCAATTACCTCCATTGTAGACCTGCTATCTTCACTAGGCTTATAATTTAAATCATTTTCAGTCAAAGATTCTGTAGACCAATAAAATCTATATCCTAAACCATCAATTAGTCTAGATATAACATTTGTTGGAGTATATTCACTAGGGTAATCACCAATTTCAGAAAATGGTAGATTTTTTTCTTGTGAATTCATAATTAAAGGAATTATAGTTAATAGAACAAAGATAATTTTTTTCATTTTTTTTATTTTGTTAGTTAAACTTATACATTTTTAAAGATAAATAATTTAATATGCAAAGCCATGACTTTTAAACCTCCACGTGGGAATAAATTGTAGCCCCGACAGGAATCGAACCTGTATCAAAAGTTTAGGAAACTTCTATTCTATCCATTAAACTACGGGGCTAAAAAAAAGATATTATTAATAGCTAGCAAAAGTAATTATAATCTTATGTACTTTTATGTTATAACTAATAATCTTATGAGAGAGAAAGAAAAACATTGGGAGAACATTTATGAAACTAAAAAATTAGATGGAGTGAGCTGGTTTCAGAAAAAACCACTTACATCACTTTCTTTGATTGAAATTTCAAATATTAATAAAGATGCTGAAATTATTGATGTTGGATGTGGTAAAAGCTTTCTAATTGATAATTTACTAGAAAAAAAATATTCAAAAGTTAGCTTACTCGATATTTCAAATAATGCCTTAAAAGAGGTCAAGAGTAGAACAAAAAACTTTCCTAATTCTGGTGTATTTTATAACTCAGATATTTTAGACTTTAAAGCTAAAACAAGTTTTGACTTATGGCATGACAGAGCTGTATTTCATTTTTTAACTAAGAGTGATGAAATAAACAAATACGTTAATATCTGTGAAAAACAGATAAACAAAAATGGGTATTTAATCATTGGAACTTTTTCAGAAAATGGACCTCTCAAATGTAGTGGTCTAGAAATTAGTAAATATTCTGTTGAAAATTTGAAAGAACTGTTTTCAAATAGTTTTAAGTTAGTAGACCACTTGAATATAGACCATGTCACTCCATTTGATACTATTCAAAATTTTAATTTCTGTGTTCTTAAAAAGGTGAATTAATCAATCTTTTGTAATTTCAACTATCATATCTCTTGCGGTCATAAATTTCACTTTATGAACAGAGTCTTTAACTAAATTCTTATCAATTCGATTTTCTAAATACTCTATAATTTCTTTTGCTGTTGAGTCTAAGTTCATAATATAAATTTATCAAATTATTAACAATAACATTCATTATATTTAATTTATTAAATAAATGAATTTAAATGTTTGAACTAATAAACTATATATGGATTAGTATAGCAGTAATAACCTTTTTATTATTAGTCATTTTCAAAATTAAAGCACCATATGGAAGGCATAGCAATAATAAATGGGGAGCTGTTATTTCGAATAAATGGGGATGGTTTATAATGGAACTTCCTGCATTTTTAATAATGCCAATAATTACAATAATGGGGCCAGCTGAAAAAAACGAATTAACTTATTTGTTAGTTTTATTATGGGTATTGCATTATTTTAACAGAACATTTATTTTCCCTTTTAAGCTGAAAACGAAGGATAAAAAGATGCCTTTATTAATTGTTTTTAGCGCTATAATCTTTAACTCTATAAATGGTTTTTTAAATGGTTACTTCTTGGGATATTTAAACACAGAACTGTCATCTGTAATATCACTAAATGTAATGATAGGTCTTATTGTTTTTTTTACTGGAATGTACATTAATAAAACTGCAGATAAGCATTTAATATCTTTAAGAACAAGCAATGAGAATTATCAAATTCCTTATGGAGGTATGTTTAAATATATTTCTTGTCCAAACCATTTTGGAGAAGTAGTAGAATGGATAGGGTTTATGTTAATAGCCTGTAATTTGCCATCAATGACTTTTGCTATATGGACATTTTGTAATTTGAGTCCAAGATCACTTAATCATCATAAATGGTATAAAGAAAAATTTGATAATTACCCTAAAAACAGAAAAGCTATTTTACCTTATATACTATAAGTATTCGCTTACTTTTTTACAATCTTAAAAGTTATTGTGTTATTAATTTTCACAAAATATATACCCGCGTCATAAGAGCTCATATCCAACCTGTTAAAAGAGTTGGTACTGTATATTTTTTTACCAAGAATATTAAATACATTAATATTTTTTATAACAGTATTTGAAGAATCAATATTTAAATAATCTTCAACTGGATTTGGATAAAGTTTAAAACTATCTTTAGAAACGCTTTCTAACCCAAGTGAAATTGGCGATCCGAAAGAAATATTATCAAAATAGTATACCGTTTGGTCATCTCCTGCAGATCCAAAGTTAAAAAATAAGGATGCCATAGTAAATGGGTAGCTTTCATTTAAAGCAGCAGTTCCTGCGGCTTCATTATTAAAGTCAAATTCTAATATTTCCCATCCGTCTGTTATAGTTGTAAAAGCTTCAGTTTCTACAGATTGTGTTGGATCATTATTATTCTCAATCTTTAGTCTTACGGGAATTCCTGTATTAGAACTGCCAGTTACATAGACATGTACATACATTTTTGAGTTTGAGGAAGTTACTGGGATATTATTTTCTAAGCCTGTTTCATTGGTTAAAGTAACTCCTGCCCAGGTAGCGGCAATTCCACTTTTAACAAGTCTACCATAATTTCCGTTTATAGATTCAACTATGTTTGCATCTACATTATCATCTCCAAATGTGATTAATGAATAGTATACTGAGGAATCATCGTAAGTAATAGGCAAATCAATTTGAGCTAAGCCACCTGTTGGATCTGTTTGAAATATATCATCAAAATAAAATGTTGAACTTTCTGATCCGTCTCCTATGTTTCCAAAGTCAAACATTAAAACTAACTTTCGGTAAGTTTCGGTTGGCTCACCTGCAAAACTCCACGTTAACACTTCCCACTCATTGGTTGTTGTTGTTGTAGCGTCTCTTTCTGTAGCTGGTTCAGAGGGAAAATCTCCAATGTCACCCTCTAACTTAAACTTCACTTGTAATCCAGGTGCTGGAGAAAACACCCTCATATTTATAGTAGTGTTGACAGTGAAATCAACATAATTATCAAGCTCTATATAGCTGCCTGCCCAAACATCACCACCATTTCTAATTATTTTTCCTACTAAATCACTTGGATTTAATTCATCTACGTAAGGATTGTCAGTAACACTACCATTTCCTCCATTAAAATCAATAAAATCTTCAGTTGTTACAACACCATCCTCAAAATTAATAGGGAGAGTTATTTGAGAGTAAGTTATTAACGTGTTAAGAGCTAATATAAGTAAGAAGTAATTTTTCATAATCTAGAGTTTAGCGTAAAGTTAAACTTAAAAAAAAGGGGAACAAGTAATTTTTATCAAAAATTCACATATTAGGGCTACAAATCAACTAAATTTAAGAAAAAATCAATAAAATTGATTTTTTCTTAAATTATTAGTAAGGTTTTTCGAAAACGTTGTAGATGCTTTTCCGTTACTAAGTTTAAGACCTATCTAGATCCATCACTTTAGTCCAAACTTCAACAAAATCAGTAACAAATTTCTCTTTTGAATCATTACAAGCATACGATTCAGCTAGTGCACGTAATTGAGAATTTGATCCAAAAATCAAATCCGCACGAGTAGCAGTCCAAACAATATTTCCTGACTTTCTATCAACTCCATTAAATAAAGTTTCTGAACTTGACTGTGCTTTCCATTCAATATTCATGTCTAATAAATTGATAAAGAAATCATTTGTTAAAGCTCCTGGATTGTTTGTTAATAGGCCATGCTTTGTTCCATCATAGTTAGTGTTTAACACTCTCATTCCAGCTAATAAAACTGTCATTTCAGGAGCGCTTAAAGTCAACAAATGTGCTTTATCTAGAAGTAATTCTTCAGCATGCCTGTCCTGGTTTGGTTTCATGTAATTTCTAAATCCATCTGCACTAGGCTCTAATACAGAAAATGACTCAACATCAGTGTTCTCTTGTGTTGCGTCATTTCTTCCTGCAACAAAAGAGACAGAAATATCATGACCAGCGATTTTTGCAGAATTTTCAACTGCAGTATTTCCTGCTAAGATTATTAAATCAGCCATTGAAACTTTTTTAGATCCATTTGAATGATTAAAAGCTGTCTGAATAGATTTTAAAACATCTAAAACTTTATTCAAATTATTTGGGTTATTAACCTCCCACTTATTTTGTGGGGAAAGTTGTAATCTAGCTCCATTTGCTCCTCCTCTTTTATCTGTACCTCTGTAGGTAGATGCAGATGCCCAAGCAGTAGATATTAGTTGGGAATTAGATAGCCCTGAGTTAGTTATTTCAGCTTTCAAAGAATCAATGTCATTATTATCAATTAATTCATAATTTATAGCAGGGATAGGATCCTGCCATATCAATACCTCGCTAGGGACCTCTTTTCCTAAGTATCTTGAAATAGGACCCATATCACGGTGAGTTAATTTATACCAAGCTCTTGCAAATGCATCTTCAAGCTCCTCAATATTTTCATGAAATCGTTTTGATATTTCAAGGTATTTAGGATCTTTTATTAAAGCTAGGTCAGTAGTTGCCATCATTGGCGCGTGAGTTCTTGAACTATCGTGAGCATCTGGAACAGTCCCAGCACCTTGACCATTTTTAGGTGTCCATTGTTGAGCTCCAGCTGGACTTTTAGTAAGCTCCCATTCATAACCAAACAATGTATCAAAATAAGTACTATCCCATTTAATTGGCGTTGGAGTCCATGCACCTTCAAGTCCACTTGTAATTGTATCAACCCCTTTACCTGACTTAAATGAATTCTTCCATCCAAAACCCATTTGTTCAATACTTGCTCCTTCTGGCTCTGGACCAACATTTGATGGGTCTCCAGCTCCATGAGTTTTTCCAAAAGTGTGTCCTCCTGCTATTAATGCAACAGTCTCTTCGTCATTCATCGCCATTCTTGCAAAAGTTTCTCTAATATCTCTTGCTGAGGCAAGGGGATCTGGATTACTATTTGGACCTTCAGGATTTACATAAATAAGTCCCATCTGTACGGCCCCGAGTGGGTTATCTAACTCTCTATCTCCTTTGTATCTCTCATCTTCAAGCCAATCGGATTCAGGTCCCCAGTAAATATCTCCTTCAGGTTCCCAAACGTCTTCGCGACCTCCTCCAAATCCAAATGTTTTAAAGCCCATTGATTCTAATGCACAATTTCCTGTTAATATCATTAAATCAGCCCATGATATCTTTTCACCATATTTTTGCTTAATTGGCCATAACAATCTTCGTGCTTTATCAAGGTTACCATTATCAGGCCAACTATTTAAGGGAGCAAATCGAAGAGTTCCAGCTGATGCACCTCCTCTTCCATCTCCAATTCTGTAAGTACCAGCACTATGCCAAGCCATTCTAATAAAAAACGGTCCATAATGACCATAATCTGCAGGCCACCAATCTTGTGAATCTGTCATTAAATCATAAAGGTCTTTCTTTAGGGCATCTAAATCTAAACTTTTAAACTTTTCTGAATAATTGAAGTCTTTATTAGTCGGTCTAGTTACAGGCGAATTTTGATGTAATATCCTAAGATTTAATTGATTAGGCCACCAACTTGAATTTGAATAAGCTCCAGCAGAAGTATGTTTTTTAGAGGCTGGGGCAAAAGGACATTTTCCAGACCCATCTCCGTTAGAATTTGACAAGTTTTCCATCTTATATATAATTTAGTTAAAAGATATTTTTAAAGTTTTAATAAATTCAAAATCAAATTTATAAATTAATAATAAGCAACTTCTTAATTTATTGTTATAAGTAAGTTAAGGCTGCTAATTTAGAAATGTTCTAAATTAAGGGTGCTTTTTAAACCAAGCTAAAATGTGTGCCACTTTAGTAATTAAATTACTAGGTCTATTGGCAATTGCATGACTAGCCTCTGGAATTTCAACTAATACAGTTGGAATTTTTCTAAGTTTTAATCCATGGTATAATTGTTTTGCTTCAGATGGAGGTGTTCTTAAATCTTCCATTCCTACCATAACCATCGTTGGTGTCTCAATATTTCCGACTAATGAAATGGGTGAAAAATCCCAATATTCTTGAAAGTTTTCCCATGGTTGACCTTCGAGCCTAGTGTCAGAATATTGAAAGTAATTGTCTGCAGTCAGAGTTTTGCTAATCCAATTCATTACTGGCTTAACAACAACAGCAGATTTAAACCTGTTATTTTTACCAATCATCCATGCAGTCATTAACCCGCCTGCACTTCCTCCAGTAACATATAACATGTTTTCATTAGCAATTCCATTTCTAATACAATAATCAACCCCGTCCATTACATCTAAATAGTCTTCTGCCGGATAATTGTGGTGTAAAAGATTTGCAAACTCTTCTCCATAGCTCGTACTTCCTCTTGGATTAGGATAAAAAACTATATACCCAGCAGCGGCAAATAATTGCACTTCAGCAGAGAATCTGCTACCATAGTTTGAGATAGGGCCTCCGTGATTTTCAACTAAAAAAGGATATTCTTTTTTTGGGTTATAGTTAGGAGGATAGGCTACCCACCCTTGGATATCACGATTATCAAAACTTGATTTGTACCAAACTTCCTCAACCTTACCTAAAGTTTTATTTTTTAACAGCTCATCACTTAAATTTGTTATTTGACTTATTTTTTTGCTGTTAACAACCGTAAGTTCAGAGGGGTGCATATAACTTGTATTAGTATATGCAATTACTCCATTTTTTGAGACGGAGAACGAACCTCCACCGTATGGTCTGCCAATACTATTTCCTCCTAAATTTTTTGCTAAATCTTTATCAGTTCCTTCTAAATTTATATATGCAATTTTAGTGTCTCCAAACTTATCATAAGTACAATAAATCCCTTTATTATCAGATGACCAATAAAAACTACTAATGCTCGAATCTATATTAAAGCTAAGCACTCTTTTGTTTTTGCCTGTGCTATCCATTAATAAAAGCTCTGTATTTTGATATGCCTGAACTCTATCTGCAAAACCTAAATATGCTATATATTTTCCGTTAGGAGATTCTTTAGGAGAAAAATCCGGGCCATTTCTATCAGTTAATGAATTAATTTTTTTGTCATTTATGTCAACTGAATATATCTCACTGTTTCTAAATTCATATTCCCATGAAGCTGATCTGTTTGAAGTAAAGTAAATTTTTGAATTGTTCTTAGACCATGACAACGGACCTAGGTGATTAAAATCTCCGGATGTTAACTGACTAATTCCTGAGCCTTCAGCAGAAATTAAAAAAACATGAGTAAAGCCATTGTCTATATATCCTTTACCGTCAGCTTCATGGTAAAGTCTGTCGGTAATTCTAGCTGTCTTAGCCCATTTGGCCCCAATTGGTTTTTTAGGCATTTTTACAAGAACTGAAGGAGATGTTTTAACTTTCATAGTAAAAGCTAATTTTTTTCCATTTTGTGACCAAGTTAAGTTAGATGGGCTTCCATCTAGTTGAGATATTCTAGCATATTTAGCACTATTATTCCAATATATAAATATTTCAGGTCCTTGGTCGGTAGAACTTATAAATGCTAGTCTATCTCCACTTGGAGACCATACAGCTCCGTATTCTACAGATTCTATTGAAGTTAATTTTTGGTGATTAGTCCCATCTGAATTAACAATCCAAAGGTTACCAATAGAGCGATCTTTTAAAATATCAAAAGACATTCTTCTATATATAATCACAGATCCATCTGGACTAATTTGAGGATTAGAAACATATTGTAAATCAAATACGTCAAGGTCTTTAAAGATTGAATCAGTGTTTTGTGAAATGCTAGAAAATTGAAAAAAAACACATAAAAAAATTAAAAAATATTTCATCTGTAATAAAAATTATTTAGTTAAGTCAAATTTATGAGAATACTTTAATCCAATTATTTTTCTGTCAACTGGCTGTATTCTATCAATATCTTTTTGGATTCTATAAAAAACACCTATTTCATTATTTTTTTTGATTTTACGATTTAATTTCATCGTCAACCTATAAAGATTTATACCATTGTCTTGATTATCTTTTTGAAACTGATTAAACAGCTCTCCTTCAATTTTGACAATAGTTTTTATTGCTTTAATCTTATAATTAACACCAGTTCTGAACCTGGCATATTGATTAGGAATATCGGACATCCCTAATTCATTTGAGTTTTGATAGCTTAGTCTATATGTAAGATCGACAATTCCAACATCATGCTTATAACTAATGTCTGTCTGATAGCGAAACTTAGAATCAATTCCTTGAATACCTCCTTCGGTGTCATTATCCGATATAAAACGTCCTTTAACAGCAACTTTAAAATCTTTAAAAAGTTCATAATTAAACCCAACCTGGGTAAAATATTTATCTAGTAAGGAAATATCATATTTCTGTCTTACATGTTGCGCTAAATCAACAGAAAACTTTTTAGTTATTTTTAAAGACACCTCTGCTATTGCCCATCCTTCTAAACCTTTATAAATAGATGGGGTAAGAGGTTCGTCTTCAAATATTGAAGCTGATGTCAATTCAGATTCAGAGTTTGCTGCAACAAACTGAAAAGCAAAAATTAAAAAAACAAGTTGAAAATTTTTTAAAGTCATATTTAAAAATTAAGGTTTATATCTTATAGTAATTTGTGCCGTGTCTCTTAAAAAATTGATATCTCCAATTTCAAAATCGTAGATCTCAATTCCAAGTCTTTGTTCTAAATCTTTTTTTAGTTTTTCGTGATTATCAGGGTGTATGTTTTCAATAGTTTCATAAACTATTTTTTTTGACATTAAAAAATTACTTATCCAATATAACTCAAGCCAATATAAGGCAAATACAATAGCTGAGTTTGCTGTAATAATTTCTATATAACTCATTTTTTTATTGGACAAAGCGTTCATTACAGATATTCCAATAATTACAAACAAGTAGGTCATTTCTTTAACATCTAAAGGAACTGTTCTATATCTCAATATTCCAAAAATTGCAAAAAGCCCAAGTGCCATTCCTAAATCTAATTCATATTTTTTCAAAGTGAAACAAAGAAAAAATACTACAATGCCAATAGCATAAAAGGTGAAAAAATAATCTTTATTCTCATTATTTTTATGATAGATATATTTTACTATAGCTGTTAAAAAAAACAGATTAATAAAAAATCTTAATATCATTTTATAAAAGTCATCATCAAATAGTGGTATGTCTAAAAATTCCATTTTTTAATTATTTAATTTATTTATTTTTAAGTTAATTTCTTTAAATCGATTCGATTTTATATTGTCTATAATATTGGATATTCCAATACAATATTTACTAAAGTTTGTAGGCAAGATACTCATTGACTTCAAAGCTCTATTTATTGTTGTGTTTAATCTCTTCCCTTCTTGCTTAATTTCAACAACTACTAGTTTGTCAAACTTTTTTTTATCATTTCTAAAACTAAAAGATAAATCTACGTCAATTGTTATTCGTTCAGGTTCATTTTTATTGACAAGAGTCATTCTACTAAAATTATTATACAAAGATGGTTCTAGCAATAAATTATTAATATTGCTTTCTGTTATAAACTCTTTAGACTCTGTAGTTAAATTCGTTTCAAAATCTTTAATTTGTCTTCTAATTTTATTAGTTATTCCAAGATTATTTTTTTTCTTTATTTCTAAAAAACATATATCTGAAACCAGGTATTTTCTCATTCTAATCTTATATCTATTTAGTTTTCCATTGTGATGATCATTAAAACACTTTTTATTTTCAGAATCAAAATATAGCGTGGAGTATTTCATTAATCTCTCTTGATCTATCTCAAGAATTTTATAATCTTCGTAAAGTTTAGATAAAACCTCTAATAATTGAGATTCTTTTAAGATAAATTTAGTGTCAACTCTCTTCATAAGAGAAACACTATTCATTTCTGCTAATGTAATTTTATCAAAGTTTAGAAGATTGAACCTATCCATAAATTTTTGATTAAGCTGTCTTGTTTAAAAGTGGGTTTACCAATGAAAACCACAGCCAAGGAACAAGTGCTAATAAAATAGATGTCGGATAGCCATATGGAAGTTGAGGACTTTCTCTTTTATTTTCCAAAATCTGATATTTTTTGGATGCTTTAAAATGATGGTCGCTATGTCTTGTTAACTCGTAAAGTACAATTCTACCTATGAAGTGATTTGAATTCCAAGAGTGATGAGACTGAACTCTTTCGTATCTTCCAGAAGGGAGTTTTTCTCTTAACAAACCATAGTGTTCTATGTAATTGATAGTTTCTAAAAATAAAAAAGATAATACTCCTATAATTACAGCTAGAAATAGCCCATAAAATCCAAAGAATGAATAAATAACTAATAGGTAAGCAAGCTCAAAAATAGTATAGTAAAGCATGTCATTTTTTATGGATAAGAATCCTAAATTTTTGATTTTTAATAATTGTAATTGAAGTCTCCAAGCACTAAAATACTGACCTATTACTGATGTAAACCAAAAACTATAAACAGTTTGATTAAATTTTGCTGTTGCTGGATCCTTTGGGGTTGCTACATTATTATGATGTCCAAAATTATGCTCAATATAAAAGTGCATGTACAAACATGGTAGATATAATAATTTAGACAGACACCTTTCCATTAAAGATTTCCTGTGACCCAACTCGTGTCCAACATTAATTGCATTAGTAGCTAGTAAAATTCCTAAAGACAAGACCATTCCAACAGTTTCAAAAAGATCCATTTCTAATTGATTTAGATTATAAAGGCCAAAGATTAGTAAAGCAAACACAAATGGAATGTTTAGATATAGTAGTATATCAAAGAAGGTATTGGAAAGTTTATTTTGAACTTCAGATTTTGTATACTCCTCTTTTGACTCAACCTCTTTGAAAATCGTTTCTAAAACAGGGATGATGACAAATGCATATAAAAGGGTAGTGTAAGTAAAAAACCCTTCAGATGTAATTGAAATAAGTGTAGCTACTGGAATCGTGTAAGCAAATAAATATTTTAAATCCTTCATAATCATATATGTTATTTATAACATATTTATCTTCTAAAGGTATAAAATTATTATTTATATTTTTATTGCTAATTTTTATGCAAATTAACTTGTATGAAACACTATAATTTATACTTAATCGACAATATAATATTACGACCTAAATCATGAGTATAAAGTCTAAGTCTATTTAAATAGTTTTTATAAGTGGTGTTTAGCAAGTTATTAATTTTTAACCCTAGATTTATAGATTTATTTTTATCAGTATGAATGTCAATTCTAGAGTTAAAATTTAGTAAATGATAAGCTTTTGGAGGTGTACTTAAATCTATATATTCATAAGTCTCTGTAGTTGGAATGTATACTTCAAAATTATTATCTGGATATTTATTTTGCTTAAAAGTGTATTCACTTTGCAAGGAAACACTTAAATTATTTAAATCAGAATTAAAATATACAATCTCATTTTTGATGTTTGCAGGAGGCATATCTATTAAAGGATTATCCAATTTTGTGTCTGTACCTTTTATGACAGAAGATTGATGAATAAGGTTTATGTGTTTATTTAATTTGTAGTCGACATTTAAGTCAGCTCCAAATAATTTTGCATCGGTTTGTCTATATTCCCATAGTGAAAAACTACCACGAATTGTCTGCATTATTTCAACAGGTTCGATTACAATAAAATCCTTAATGGTATTAAGAAAAGAATTAAATATTAGACTAAATTTTTCATTACTTTTTTGATAGGTAAATCCAAAATTATGTCCAACTTCAGGCTTAAATCTAAGATCACCCAACTCAATCCTTGCAGAAGCATGATGAAGACCTTCACTAAATAACTCGGATGGATTTGGACTTCTTGATGACATAGAGTAATTAAAAAATATCGTGTTATTATTGTCAAATAAAAATTTTGATCCAAGGGTTGCAGAAGCATTATTAAACTCTAACTTTGGATTGGTTAAAATTTGATTTGCTAATACTTCAACAATAATATCACTAAATTCTTCTCCATAATCTCTAGATTCCCAAAAGGAAGTTTTGTAATATTTGAAAACGTCCATATAAGTATAATCATAACGAAGACCTCCCTCTATAATCCATTCTGGATTTAACTTGTAATCAAATATTGAATATGCCCCTAAATCATATTTTTCGTAGTCAGGGATAAGTCTTCTGACTCCAGTTTCTGGATCAGGAAAGTTTTTTTGATATTTTCCAACTATTCCAAGATTTAGATTTAAATTATTTGAAAATCTTGAGTCAAAATCTAAACTTAGGGAATGTGTCGTTAACTCAAGGTCAATTGAAGGGGTATTACGATCATCTCCTCTTCGAATATCAAACTCTTGTCTTTTGTTAGATTGAAAATCATATTGAAAATTGAATTTTCCTAAATCAGTAGTTTTGAAAAAATTGAATTTTGCTAGATTGTGTTTTATCTTTTGTTTTGGAGCACTAATATCATATGTAAAGTCCTCAATAATTAAAGGAATTCCACTTGTAATCCCTCTAAATATGTCTTGGGCTGACACTAAGTGTGATGCTCTTAATATACCTGTTTCATTATTAAAAAAAGAATAATAAACTTCAAAGCCATAATCAACTCTGTTTAATCCGGTTTTAAGAGAAAAATTTCTTTCTGAGAGTCCTGTATTACTCATTATATAATTGGATGTATTGTAATCTCCAAAACGCTTAAAAGTACCTTGAAGTCTTGTATACCATCCCTTAGAATTAGTCTTAGTTATATCGGTAGTTATTGTACCTCCTTTTCCATTGGTTGAAGCTGAAGAATATAATTTGCCATAGAGACTGTCAATTAACTTGGTCTTAAGTGTTTCAGAAATAATAACTCCGCCAAGTGCACTACCGCCATACTTCAATGCGCCTGCTCCTTTAATAAGTGAGATTTTTTCAATTGAGTTAATATCAATACTTGGAGCATGATCAATTCCCCACTCATGGTCTTCCATTTTAACATTATTGTTAATAAGTAAAACTCTACTACTATGTAGACCATTTATTTGAGGTTTAGCTATTGAACTTCCAGTGCTAATAGTAGAAACACCTGGAATAGTTTTTAATACATCTGCAATTGAATTGTTAGAGTAATCCTCTAATGTCTGTTTTGAAACCTTATTTTCAAATACAGATTTTGATTTACTTTTAAAATTACTTTTAACAATAATTTCATCTAATTCATTAAGATGGTGCTCCATCCTAATAGTTTTAATCGTGTTATTTTTTATTTTAACTTCTGTTTGAATCGTTTCACACTCTTCATGAGAGATTTCTATGAAATATTCCTTGTTACATAAGTCTTTAAAAACATATTCCCCATTAGAATTTGTTTTAACATTTTTATCCAATTCTTTTATAAAAATTGAAGCATTTTGTAACACAGAGCTATCATGAAGATCAATTACCTTTAGGGTAAGGGAAGAATTGCAATCCTGTGATAAAATGGGGTTATTAAATAATATTAGAATTATGAAAATAAATAGCATTGGTGTCTTTTGGACGCCAATGCTATTTAAATGAGAGTTTCTAATAATCATTATTCTATAGTCACGTCAAAAGTAACTTCAATATCAGTCTCTCCGGCTGCATTTTCCAAACCAGTATTTGGTTTGTTTGGCTCATGTCTTAATGTGATTGTTAATCCACCCGAGCTAGCTCCTCCAGTATTTAGTACAAAGTTAAGACCTAAAGGGTTCCCTTCAGAATCAAGGTCAACGTAACTTGTATTTGCATCTAGCCCAGAACCTACAGTATAGAAAAATTGATGATCTAAATCTTCCTCTTCAATTTCTTCGTTTATATTTTCTGCAGGGTCTTCAGTCTCATTTAACAAAACTATTGCTGCGTCATATGAAGTATTTGCACTAAGTGGTCCTGAAACCGATACAGTTGCAGCATCAGGCCCATCTCCATCTAAATCTTGAAATTGCATTACTACTGTATCAAACCCACTTTCAAAGGTTACTGTGAGTGTCGTTAATACTTCTTCTTCATTTACCGGTTCAGGATTATTGTCATCCTCGCTACATGAAGCAAAAATTAGTGTACTTGCCAACAAGGCGTATTTAAAAAATTTCATATTTATTTAAGTTTTAAATTTATTCCGCGTGTGAGTTTATACAAAGCTTCTATTATTGCAACACTGTTGCAATAATGGGTTAATTCTAGGAATAAAATATAATTAATTTATTGGTAATTGTTTTTTTAAATAAAAGTAGATGGAGGGGGGCCTCTAGAAAAGCTAAATAAAAAAAATTGTGAAGAATAAATTAAATTTCTATTAATAAAATTAACAGAAAAAGGTTGATTATCATTAAAACTAAAGTGATTTTTATCAAGCTTGAAGTCTTGAAAGTTTCTAATAAATTCACAGCTAAAACATGCCGTTTCTTTTTCATGAAAATGTACTTTACCCTCAACACATACTTGATGATGGCTATCATCAAAAAAGTGTTCTAAACTTATCAAATTTGGTAAGCTTAATAAAAAAATAAATAATATGCTTAATATACTTTTTAACATGATTTCATAAAAATAAAGAAAGTTTGCTATAAAAAAGCCTTATAACTCTTTAATTTGATTGTATTGGTAAATATGAAGTCCGCTTTTATAGTTTTTAATAGTATTAAGCATTGATTTCGCAACATCTTCTGCTTTAATAGCTTTGGAGTTTGAAGGAATCATAAAATCTAAAAGTGGCATTACAAACTGCATTATTTTTTCCCCTGGTCTAGACTCATTTCTCTTGCCCAATAAAATAGACGGCCTAAAGATATAGGTTGAATTTAAATTTAATTTAGCGACAGCTTCGTCAATTTCTCCTTTTAAGCGGAGATAAAAATTAGAACTGTTGGGGTTTGCGCCCAAAGAAGACACATAAATAAATTGGTTAATGTTCTTTTGCTTACAAGCGTTTGCTATATTAAATATTATATCAAAATCAACACTTTTATACATTATTTTATCTCCATTTACCTTAGACATGGTTGTTCCAATAGATACAAAAACAGCTTCACTTCCAGTAATAGAATTTGAAATTGAGCTAACATCTTCAAAATCAATAACTATATTATTAATCTTATCGTGCTGGAGATGAAAGGGGTTTCTTCCAACAATATTAATTAAATGAATCTCAGAATCTTTTAAAAGAAATTCCAATAAATAGCCCCCTATTAGCCCTGTGGCTCCAAATAATGTGACTTGCTTAAATTTCATTATAAATTAATCTAGTAGTTATTTTTTTACAATGTTATATATTTAATTTATATATTTAGATATAATATTAAAAATTAATTTAATGGAAAATTTAGCAACTTTAGCGCAACTTGTGGTTTCTGTATCTGTCATTATAGTATGGGTGTTCAGATATGATAATATAGTAGTAGAATTTAAACAATACGGGATTTCTGACTTGTTAAGAAATATTGTTGGCGCTTCTAAAATATCATTAGCAACAATTTTATTATTAGCTATCTGTTATGAGGGATTACCTCTAGTTGAAGCTTCCCTTGGTATGGCATTTTTTATGATTTGTGCTCAAATCGCTCATATAAAAGTAAAAAATCCATTGATTAAGTATGTGCCATCATTTATCTTTTTAGTTCTGTCGCTATTTATTGCTGCATTTAATTATGGGGTAATATAAGGAATGAACATAACTTTAATTATTTCTGTTTTCTCAGGTATTTCATTTATAGTTTACGGAATCTCTTCTTTTAAATCCAAAAGAATGATATCTGAATTTAAAAGGTGGGGTTATGGAAATCAACGTAAGTTGATTGGGTGTTTTCAACTAATTGGCGGAGCTGGTTTAATATTCGGATCTCTTTTTGTTATAAACACATTTGATAGTAATGATTCGCTAATAAACAGCAATAATATTCTTGCTGGGAGTTCTTTAATTTTAACAATTATGATGCTTGGTGCTGTTTTTGTTAGAATTGATATAAAAGATAAGTTTATTAATATCCTACCAGCAACTTTTTATGCTATATTAAATTTCATAATTTTTTACAACGTGTTTATTAAATAAACAGAGGGGTTACCTACATTTTTAAATAGAAACTATTTGTTAGTTCTATATATTCCTTAGTGTATTTGTGACGAGAGCTTTCAATAATTAAATTAGTTTCATTAATTTCTTTTTTAATAAAAGAAAAAGTGAGCAAACTTCTTTTAATATCAGAATTCTTATTCCCCTTTACTCTACAAATTTTATCTAAATATAAATTGTGTTGTTGTGCTAAACTGACAAATGTACTTTCATCCTTAAAGGTGATAATTGTTGAAAAAAATCCAGATTTAGATAATATCTTTGATACACCTTGAATTAATTCTTTAAATGTTAAAAATGCAGTAAAACGAGCTTTGTTCCTGGAAGGGTTTGTAGTAAAATAATCCTCATTATTAAATGGTGGATTAGAGACTATTAAGTCATATGTAACTTTTTCATTATTTATTTCTTCTGCAAATTTTTGAAAGGAAGCGTTATAGCAATATAATCTCTCTGACCAATTAGAATTCTCAAAATTATCTACAGTTTGCTCATATGCAGATTTATCCATTTCTACTCCATCGATAGTTACAGCGCTTGATCTTTGTGCTAGCATTAAGGAAATAATTCCCGTACCGGTGCCAACATCTAATATTGTTTTGGGAGAGTTCTTTAGTGAACACCACGCCCCTAATAGAACACCATCTGTTCCTACTTTCATAGCAGTTTTGTCTTGATGAACTATAAAATTTTTAAACTGAAATGGCTTGCTACTGATAATTTGTAATATTAAATTTTAAATATATAAGTTTTATAATTAACACTTAAAAGATATCATCCTAGATTTATAGTATCTTTAAAAAAAATAAAATAATTATGAATGTTTTTTTAAATCACCCAGCTGAGACTTTAATCCTATTGTTTCTAATTGTAACTTTTTTGCAATCAGGAGTTGATAAGCTTATTGATTGGAGAGGCAATTTGTCATTTATTAAAGGTCATTTTAAAAACTCTCCATTAAAAAACTCAGTCCCCTTAATGTTAGGAATAATATTAATTATGGAAATTTTAGCTAGTCTATTAATGATTATTGGGATTTATCAAATACACACTTCTGAATTAAAGGAAATAGCAATTTTAGGAGTTATGCTTTCAGGTCTTAGCCTTATATTTTTATTGATAGGTCAACGTTTAGCTAAAGATTATGCGGGGGCAATGACATTAGCGGTATATTTTATAATAACAATAATTGGATTAGTATTATTGACCTATTAAAATGAAGTAAAGCGGCTATTCCAAATAGTTTGATTGAAATTCTTCCCAACTAAAAAGAATAGGTAAAAGAAAATAAATACAAATGATTTCACAGCAAACAAAAACAAGGTAAACACCTCTGCATCTGTCATAGTGTTAAAAATCATTTTACCTCCAGCGGTAAATAATGCACTGAAAATGATGGAAAAAATCAAAAGGTTATTTAAATTTTTAAAGGGTAAAACAAGCAGTTTTCTGAGTCTTTTCATTTCGTTACCCCATTTATGAATTAAGTAATAATACCCATTTCCAATTGGGACAAATAAAAGAGGATCATCTGGGCTGCGTAACTTAAAAAGTTTAGATGGAGCTATGATTTTAAAGTTTTTTAAAATCGTGTTGTGCTCATTTTCAATGTTTAAAACAATACGATTAAGATCATCAGGATACTCACCTTTAAAATAATTAGTGTCTAAAAATCTTAACCTATAATCAACACAAATTTTTTCAATAGTCTTTTCGTGAAAAATTTTATTGGAATCCATTTTATCAAAATCCAGACTATTATAACTACTATCGTTTTTTGAGTTTAGAGTATCTTTAATCTTTGTAGATTTTAAATCACTCTCTGCCCAAATTTTTTTTAACACTTCGCCTAGCTGATTGGATTCCGTATCTTTTGATCTTTCTTTAAGTAATTCTTGATGGATATTTAGTTTTTGCATAGAAAATTTAAAAGGCAAATTTAGAAAATAAATATTGTGTTAAGTGTTAAAATAAAGTAAAATATACTGGATAAATAAGTATTTCAATAATGGTTGTTTACTTTTACATTGCATTATTGTAATAAGTTAATAAAAAATGAAAAATCTAATTATAATTGGACACCCAAATATTGAATCATTTTGCTACAATGGAATATTTAAAACTATAAATGAAGAATTGAGTAACAATAATGAAGAAATAGAAATTATAGATTTATATCGTGATGACTTTAGCAGACCTAGGACTGATTTAATTAAGAAATATCAAGATCTAGTAACATGGTCTGAAAGAATGTATTTTGTTTCTCCTGTTTGGTGGTTTAGATTAACTCCAAGAATGGAAATATTTTTTGATGAGGTTTTTGAACCTGGTTTTGCATACAAATTTGTTAATATTACAAAACTTTATGCATATCCAAAACCTTTTTTAAATGACAAAATTGTTAGAACTTATGTAACACATGGAGCTCCTGCACTTCCTGTAATAACTCTTTATCTTAATTCTGTAAAATTGAGATTAGTGATGGGTGTTTATTCTTTTGTTTTTGGATGGAGTTTATCTCTATTTACTAAGACCAAGCAATTCTGGTCTGTGCCTTTTGTTTCAGACAAAAAACGAGAAAAATACTTAAACACAGTTAGAAAAGATATTAAAAGAGATATTAAAGAGTCTTAAAGTATTTTTTTAAGAAATTTAAAAAGCCCTTTTAATTAATTAAAAGGGCTTTAATAATTATTGGCTTAATTTGTATATAGATTATCTATAGACATTACTTCTGGTGAGCTCATCTCAGGCATAAAAGTCATAGTATATGTATTTCTTCCATACATTTCTAATGATTTTGCATAATTACTAATATCCTTATCATAGCTATCTTCACCATTTAGTTCGTTATACTTATTGTAAACCTTTTCCCATTCAGATGAATTATCAATTGCTAAACCTTCATAATTGTCATGTCCAAAGACAACCATTACAGAGTTTCCTCCACACCCAGATGCACAACCCCATACTTCCATAAAAATATCAGCTCCTGATTCCTTAACAGCTTTAGCTACATTATTTCTAAATCTCCAAAACTCATCTGACATACCACCTTTGTATGTATATTCCATGACGGTTCTTAATGGTTTAGAGAATGGACTTACTACTACGTGAGAAGCATTTTTGTTTAAAGATTGCATTCTACCGTCCATGTTTGTCATTAAATCAGAAACTTCTGAATTCCAAAGCTTCATAGCTTCTTTTGATGGATTAACATCAAAGCCCTTCATTTCATCTTCATATCTAACTCTCATGTAGTTACCCATATTTGAACCTGTATTCACTAGAAAAGTATAAAATCTAAGTTGTCCTTCTTTTGAGTTAAAAGTCTTTGTTTTTTTTGCAACTCCTTTTTCAAATTTTTCAGTTGCGCCTTTATCTACAGCAATAAATCTAGTATTAATGTGTTGACTAAAAATAAATGTAGATGTAAATAATAAGATAAATAATAAGTTGTTTTTCATTTTTAAAAATTTATTGGTTAAAAATAAAACTAATAAATAATGAAAATTAAGCTTTGTAATTATTTATACACTTATTTAAAAAAAAATAAAAAAAGTTGAATTATTTATTAAAAACTATGGGTCTAGAAATTTATTGAGCAAATATAATTTTGATATTAATAAAATAAAAGTAAAAAGTAAATCCTATAATTTTTAATTAAACTAAATGTGAATTTAGTTCAATTTTACAATTCAAAACACCTGAAATTGGACAATTTTCTTTAGCCTCTTCTGCCAATTTAATAAAGTTTTCTTGTGTAATACCAGGCACTTTTGCATGAAGTTTTAAATCAATTGAGGTAACCTCTCCGTCTACAAAAGTTAATACTGCTTCAGTACTTAATTCTTCTGGGTTAAAATTCGCTTCATTCAAAACAAAGCTTAATTTCATATTAAAACAACCTGCTAGTGCAGCAGCAATAAGTTCTTCTGGGTTAGTTCCCAATTGGCCGTCATCATTTTTAAAGCGGGTTTTAAAACTGTATGGCATATTGTTGAACGCGCCACTTTGAGCAGTTAAAATACCCTCGCCGTCAATACCATCGCCTTTCCAAATTGCATTTACTTTTCTTTTCATTTTTATATTTTTTTAATTACTAAATTTAGCTTTTACTCTATGTACTACAGAGATAGGTAAACTAATCTACAAATAACATAACTAATAGTAGCTATCAATATTTTTTTTCTATGTCTTAGGTACCATTGCATTTACTGCTTATTTAATTTCTACTAAACTTTGCATATGCTGGATGAAAATAAAAAGGCAAGCCAAAGGCTTTAACAAACTCTTTAAGTTCATCAGATGAGTTACCATAAACATCTATTTTATTAATTTCAAAGTGTTCCATAAATTTTGTAAAATGCGTCTCAAGAGGCCCACCTTCTGAAACATTTTTACCATGCTGCATCATTGCTTCTGAATCTAAATATCTTTCAATTAAAATTATTTTTTCACCTGACTCATAAAACCCCCACCCAAGTGAGTTAGATTCTGTTTTATCAATTGCATCAGTATAATACTGTGAAAATTTTGCAATATCATCAGTTGATTTATTTTCAGTTGAATTCATTTCAACTACAAAAATCAATTCATTTTGATTATAAAGGTTTGTTTTTGTTTCCTTGTTTCTTAGCTCTGTGAATCTTTTTATTCAGTTGATTAATTTTTTTGCCTAGGTATGCTGCATCAATGTTTTTCATAAATATAATTTACAAAATTTATTTTACTTAAATAATCTAAAGAAGATATTTATGGTTTAGGGTCGAGTTTTTTCATTAGTTGCCTTAATGAAAATACGAGAACAATGATACTCCCTAGTGATCTTGACAAAAACTCTAATTGACTCATTGGCTCACCTTGATAGCCAAAAGTATACAAGAAATTTAATGAAGCTATTATAATTACTAATATCAGTAGTAGTTTTTTCATACCCCCAATTTACAACATTTAGTTTTTACTTAAACTATCTGAGAAAGATAGCTACGGTTTATTGATTTTAATTAACTTAATACAATGAAACAAATCTTATTTATGTTTTCAATTCTATATTTTGTAAGCTGGGTTTTATTTGGTAAATCAGAAAACACCTTTTTATATATAATCAGTCTGTTTTCTGTAATCTATATAGCAATATTCCTATTTAAGTTCTTTAAGAATTGGTAGAATAAATATACGCCTATGGTTTAAGTTTTGGCATTAAATATTCTATAATAAATGCAACTAAACAACATATTCCAAGTGTAAGTAGGTAACCCTCCTCATCACTAATTCCCATATAATTATCACCTAAATGTGATGTGGATAGTATAATTCCTGCAAATAATAAAAAGTAATAAAAAAATTTCTTTATAATTTTTAATATTAAGGATTTCATTTTCTTAATATTTTTTCCATTTTTCTTCCTTTTGCTAATTCATCAATTAGTTTTTCCAAACGTCTACACTGTTTATACAACTCAAATTTATCTTCTATTTCTTCAATTCGATAGCCACAAACAACCCCTTTTATAAGTTTTGCGTTGGAATGTATTTTTGCTTTTTTAAAAAATGTTCTAAAAGTAACTTTATTTTCAATTAGTTGCTCTAATTCATTTTCATTAAAACCAGTTAACCATTCTATTACTTGATTAAGTTCTTTTTTTGTTCTTCCATTTTTCTTTAATCTGTTCAAATAAAGTGGATAAATGGTAGAAAAAATTAGATTAGCAACTTTTTCATTTTTTTCAGCTGTAACTTTCATAATTGTATGGATTTAAATAGCTTGTTTTATAAAAATAAGTTCTTGTAATTTTAACTGTCTAATCCCCACCCCAACTATCTTGAAAAAAAATTCCTACTCCGAGTTCTGCCCATAGATATAATAATAATAGAATTATAATTGCTCTAATTACATATTTTCTTTTTTTCATACTCTAATTTATAACTTATAGTTTTTACTTGAAAATTTCATACCAATTATATGCTTTTCCATCATCGTCATATTGATCAACTTTGTATAAAGTTAAGCCAATTTTTTCAAGTACTTTACAAGAACCAATATTTTCAGGCATGGTAATTCCTATGATTCTATTTAGTTTTAATTGATCAAATCCATAATTAATAATCTTTTTAGACACTTCTGTTGCTATTCCTTTTCCCCAATATTCAGGCAAAAATCTATAGCCAATATCTGTTTCATTTATTTCAGGTAAATATTTCAATCCAGCAAATCCAATAATTTTATTTTCAGGTTTATAAATTACAGCCCATCTCCCATATCCATAATTTTTATAGTCATTTAGCCATATGTTTGAAATTATTTCTTTGGCACGTTCTATTGATTTTATAATCTCATCACCAGTATATTTGTGAACCTCTACTCTTGAATTAAATTCGAAAACAGCCTCAAAGTCATTGATATTAAATTCACGAAGAATTAATCTCTTTGTTTCAATTATTATGTTCATATTATTATTTAATAATTTCTAATGAAGATATTGCTATGGATTTTGAGATGATATTTTATTATATTTAATCTATGTGGTTTGAAAAACACGCTTTTCGTATGTATAAAAAATACTGGTGGTATATCCTTATTCTTATTGTTATTTATATATTCTATCGTTATTTTATATGATGATATTCAACACATACCTTTCGACTGTTGTTTAGCTATTATATCTAAATATCTTACCCCAAGTTTTTAGTTCACACATGTAGAACTTAATTAGTTTTTCTTTTATAAAGTTCGAATAGTTTTTCATACCCCCAATTTACAACATTTAGTTTTTACTTAAACTTTCTGAAGAAGATAGCTATGGTTTAGAGTTCTCCATTTCATTCTTCAATAAATTTGACAATAACCTGCGTTAGTTCTTTTTTCAAAGGTAAATCTGGAATCGAATAAGTCTGGATATTTTTTTGTCTATCAATCTCTGATTCTTTCAATATGTGATTCATTCCCTCAATTATTTGTTTTTGTGAGTTCTTGTTTGCTAATGCTAATTTATTTGCGTCTGAAACGCTTACTTGGATATCTGTTGTTCCTTGGACAATCAATATAGGGATATCAAGTTTAGCTATTTCTTTTTGAGGGTCGTATTTAAACCAAGAAATCATATAAGGTTGCACACTGGGTCGAAAAAGTGAATATAGCATTTGTGAAACCTTTTCAACAGTTTCTCCACTTTCAAGTTTTTCAATAATTGCCAAAGATTCATCCAACACAAATTGAGGTTGACCTTTTAATTGTTTTCTAATAATATCTGCAGCAGTAATTCCAATCCCAGCGATTGAAATAAACTTTTTCGGTTTTTGTTTGTGTGAAGCAATCATTCCTATTAATGACCCTTCGCTATGACCAAGTACAATAATATTTGAAAATCTGTCGTCTTCTTTTAACAATTTAATCCATTCTTCAACATCTTGTACATAATTTTCAAATCTTAAATCACTTTCCTGTAATGCAGAACTCTTACTTTCTCCGACTCCTCTTTTATCATACCTTAATGATGCTATACCATTTTTTTGTAACTCTTTGGCCAGCATTTTGAGTGAATTATTTTTCATCATGGGATTATTGCCATTCCTATCAGTGGGGCCAGAACCTGCAATTATCAGCACAAGTGGTGTTTTTTCTGAAACAGATGGGATTAGTAAAGAACCTTTAATATCTCCTGTTTTTGTTTCAAGAGTGATTTCTTCTTCTTGCCCAAAACTCACAAGTGAAATAAATAGTAATAGTAGAATTAGCTTTTTCATAATTCCAATTTACAAAATTTATTTTTTTTCTTAAACTTTCTGTAGTTACTTCATTTAGATTGGTTTTTTTTATATCTTTTTTATATAGTTTTGCAGATTATGTATTTAGAGTTATTAAAAAAATTTAAAGGTAGTAGATGTTGGAGTGATATTGACAGTAAAGAAATAAGCGTTTTCTTAAATTCAAATCAATCTAATTTTAAGAACATGGTTACTTTAGCTATTAATAATGAGAAAGATTATTCGTGGAGAGCAGCCTGGTTAATATTACGTGTTTTAAATAATGATGATAAAAGATTAAGCTCCTTCGTTCTAAAGATAATTAAGTCTATCCCAGGCAAGAAATCTGGTCATCAAAGAGAACTCTTAAAGATAGTAAGTAAGTTTAAATTGTCTCAAAAACAAGAAGGATATCTTCTTGATATTTGTATCAATTTATGGAAGGATATTAATTTAAAGTCAGGGACACGATATTATGCAATGTTATTAATCCTGAAACTTTCTCAACGATATCCTGATATTATAAATGAAATAAGTTATTTATTGGAAGATTATTATACTAACACTTTAAGTCCTGGTATTAAGTGTAATGTTTTAAAAAAAGCAAAAAGAAACCAACTCAAATAAGACTTTAACTCCATTGGTTAATTATACCAAGAATTGTCTTTCACCTCACTTATCAATTGTCTTAACATTTTTATATTAATATCATCAAGCTTATTAATGTGTAAACATCCTTTACCCCATTTGCATTTCCCCATTTTTCTTAAAAAGACTTCTTTCTTTGTTAAGTCACAGGTTAGGTATAATGTAATTTTATTTTTTCTTGGTGCAAAACCGATGTTAAACCACTTATGCTCTGTTTTACTATTCTTTCTAAAATAGGAGTAATTACCAAAACCAATAATGAAATTAGTCCCCCATACTTTGGGCTCTTTTTTAGTAATCTGCTTCAACAAGTCGAGAATTACAATTGAATCCTTCTTAACATTATTTTCAGTTAAGTTATTGATTACTTCATAAGCATCTAAATTTGTTTGACTTGTCTTAAGTTCGCTCATATTTTTGAATTATAATTTCAAATATAGAAAATGTTAATTTAACCTACTTGCGTGGTTTAGAAATAGCTGAATTAAAAGAAGAAGATATGCCTATGGTTTAAGTTTTGGAATTAAATATTCTAAAATGAAAGCAACTAAACAACATATGCCAATAGTCAAAAGATATCCTTCCTCATCG
>Ga0209601_1000243_pt1 | contig 43983 bp, 71 predicted proteins | sample COGITO_mtgs_1104_4_FD_184796 | JGI IMG/M metagenome (GOLD analysis project Ga0209601, IMG submission 184796) | Pelagic marine microbial communities from North Sea - COGITO_mtgs_110426 (SPAdes) (version 2) | ecosystem: Environmental > Aquatic > Marine > Epipelagic ...
AAGTTTAATTTATCTGAACATATATCTGCAGGTGCTCCACTGATTTCTATTTTAGGAGTAACTGTTAAATCAGGAATTCCTGCTGATACAGGAATAGCGATCCAATAGAAATTTGCTGTAATACTTGTCGGCATTGTAAATGTTGTTCCATTAACTAGTACCGGTAATTCTCCAACCGGCTCATATGAGCCAGGATTAGCTAACATATCTTCAAATGATTCACCATAATTAGCTGCAACTGAATTGTCGGCTTTGAATAATTGATCGTTAATTAAATCTCTTCCCCATGGATACTGATTAGCACCTAAATGGAAGTAATATACACTTGAAGTAATTGCTGGACAATCTTCATTCCACCATCCTTGTGCAGCTGCAAGAGGCACTGCACCTGTAACGTTACCTAAATAACCGCCAGGACCAGGTACCGTATCAGTCTGTAACATTAAATGTCCGCCATACTGTCCACCACTTCTACGAAGATCTAACTCAGTTGTATTTGAACCTATATCATAGTTTCTATCTGCAAATGAATCAGCTCTAAATATTAAAACGTGGTATTGTACACCAGGATCTGTGTTTAATAATGTATATGGTGTGCCGTCAGTGTTAAAAAATGCAGCATTGCCCATATCAAGTACATTATTGCTTATATGTTTAACGACAGTTGTAATAGTTTCCCCTGGAGCACAGTATAAATCTTGTGCGCTTTGATTATTAGGATATGGCAACTTTTCAATAGGTGTTGTCATATAATATGTATAATAACCTTCAAGAGGATCTACTGACACGGTTGGTGTAGGTGTTGGAGGCACTTCAGTCGCTGTTGGTTCTGGAGTTGCAGTCGCTGTAGGTTCCGGTGTTGGTGATGGACAATTACTTCCATACCAACCATATGCTTGTATACCTTTCGCTCCATAAGTTTGATAATTTGCTATTCGAACCTGACTAATATACACACCAGGTGAAACTGGAGTAGTATTTGCACTACTCAAAGGTTGATTGTAAAGTGATGGTAATAAGTCCGCTCTTACAACCACCACAAAGTAATTACCACTATCTGGTAAGTAGTAGGTACTACCGTCCATATTTTTTATAATATCTCCACTCCAATTATTTGCACTTGCGATAGAGTGTTTAACTTTTAAATTGAATGACTGATTACAAAGTTCTGCCTCAGTTAGTACGGGCTCAGACATAAAATATTCATATAAACCATCGTCAGTCGCTGTTGGCGTTGGAGTTGGAGTCGCTGTTGGCGCTAGAGTCGCTGTAGGTTCTGGAGTTGCCGTTGGAGGTACTTCAGTCGCCGTAGGCTCTGGCGTTGCAGTCGCTGTTGGAACTGGTGTTGCCGTTGGAGGCACTTCAGTCGCTGTAGGCTCTGGCGTTGCAGTCGCTGTTGGAACTGGTGTTGCATATATTGCTAATGTTGACCCTTCCTCTGTTACACCAAAACTTGCACATGCATCTATAGCATCTGTTGTAGAAACTAATTGAATTGTAAAATTATCACATTGATCTAATGAAGTTTTAGAAGATGATTCTGATAAAATTACAAAATCATCACAGTCAAATAATGGAGTAATCCATATATATTGACCGGCAGAATAACCCGCTGATACATATCTTTGATAATCTAGATCGTTTTCACTAATTTTCCAAAATATTAAATGGTTCCCTAATTCATTATCGCTTAATGTTAAATCTTCATTTTGACCAAATATTCTCCAACCTGCTATAGTTTGTTGTGAGTACAACAAGTTATAGTCCATTTCATCATGCGTAAGAGCTCTTCCTAATTTATGTGGGTGCAATGGAAACCACTTTCCAGTGATCATATTGCGATGTAAACCATGTACAAAGTTATAATTTTCTATCTTGCCATTATGCATGTTGACGCTTTTCTTTTTTTTATATATTCAATTTTATATTATCTTATCTTAAATATCATATATTCTAGTAGAATGATAATGATCAAATATTAATTCTTTGTAAAAATCATTAGAAACAATCTCAGTGTAATCACATGGATTAACATAATGACCTTGTCTTTGGATATAACTTTCACATATATAATTTGCCTTAAGAAAATCAAGTCTAGTATTACCTTTAAATAATTCTTGAATCTTCTTAACACTCATATTATTTAGTTGATCTTTTTTAGCAGATTCTAAATCTTTTCTTAAATTATTGACAAATATTGCATATCTAGATTCAACTTGAGTTATAGGATCTTTAATATTAACACTAAACGATAATAATCTATAAATACTTTCTTGACCTGTACCACAGTCACAATCTGGGTCAAAGTGATAGTATGGATAGTTTACAGTAATATGATTTTTTAATTCTTGTAAAGAAGAAAATCTAAGTACTGTTTTTGTGCCATAATATGCATTTCTATTAAATAGAATTTCAGTAACTTTACCATCGTTATCATCAATATATTTAAGAGTTTTATATGCTGCAACTAGAGAAATTCTATCAAATATCATTATTTATTTAATATATTTGTTATAAGAAATGCAAGGACACCGACTGTTGTTGTAAATATTGTCCAAAATACTTTAGTAAATGTACTTTTCCATTTTACTAAATCTCTATGCTCTTCTTGTAATTTAGTCATATCTTGTTCTTGTTTCTCCCAAGCATGTCTAAATTCTGTGTTTTTTCTAATTTCAACTATGGCACCATCAAATGGATTTAATAGTTTACTTTTTAATTCAGACATATCAGCTTTCATATCGTTTTGATTATCGATAAGCTGTTTAATAGAACCTTCTAATTGAACATAGCTTGGATCTTCCATTTTTGTTTTTAATGAAGAAAATGCTTCTAATAGTTCTTTTACTAGTTCGCTATTGGTTTTATCTGACATTTTAGTCTATTGTTTTTTTTGCTTTTAGTTGATCATTGATCCATCTTTTACCTAGTGGATTTTCAACAGGTTTATTAATATGTTTAGAAATTTGTTTTTCTACTTGTGTTAATATGTCTCCTCCGTATTCAGAATTATCAACAATTAACATTCTATCTGCACCGAATAATTTTTGGAATTTACCTAAATTATCTTGTACCTCTTTCCACATTTTTTTAACCATTTTATCTTCAAGTTTACGTTCTCTCATTTGATTTCTTTCTAGTGCAACTTCTAAAGAAGTGTTAACAAAAACCATATAAGTATCGTAACCAAGATCCATATATAATTGTCTATGACCTCTGATTTTATTATAATCTTTACCGGTTCCATCGATTACTTGACCTAATCTACCACCAATATAATTATTCTGCATTCTTCTAGTGGTACCTTTAGCCTTATTTCTAATTGCCATTACCTTTGACCACTCTTCAGGATCTTTTGCTAATTTTGCTAAATCAGATGGACTGTAACCCGCATCTTTAAGACCCTTTTCAAAAGTATTGTCGTTATTTACAAGTTTTAAACCCGTTGCATATGACACTGAACTAATTGCTCCTTTTGGAAAATCAAATATTTCGGTTGCTACATAAGATTTACCAGATCCTGGTCCACCTGCCATAAAAAATGCTTTAAGAATTCCTGGATCATAAACACCTTCTTGTACAAAATCTTCGAATAATTTTACGTATTTCATATAATTTTAAACTTATTTATATTCTATATATCATAATAAAAAAGAGGTACCTTTAGAAAAAGTACCTCTTTTGTGTTTTATTTAAAGGGCTTTTATTAAATAGGCCAAATCATAACCGTTCCTGGATCGTAGTATTCACAATACCAACCCATTTTACTTAATTTTTTAGCGAATTTATTTAAGACACCAAACTCATATTTAGAGCTAGTAGAATAGTAATCAAATATAAGAGAACTTCCCATGGTTTCTCCATTTTCAGCACTAGTCCAAATACCACCTTCTACTCCATCGAATTCTTCTGAAGTTCTAATAAATTTTAAATGATTTTCTAAAAAATCCATAACTTCAGCTCTAGTAAAAGCCTTAGCTTCAGTAACTGTTGAATCAAAAACCATACTTTTTTGTATTTCTGCTAATTCTTTATGTAAGGTTTTACCATAATACGTTTCTAATCCTTCAACCGCTGTTTTAGCTTGACCATCATAAATTTGATCTGCAGCTTTGCGGCCCATTTTAGAATTAAGAACTTCGAGTGCTTCTTCTTCTGTTAATCTGTATTTCTTTTTAAGATCTTTAAGACCTTGATCAAAAAGTTTTTTAGCGTTCTTTTCATTTGAATTATCAGTTACAGTGCCATAAAAACCATATACCATATTAATATCATCGTCATTGTAGCTTTCAGCTAATGCTTCAATATCCCATTGAATTCTCTGTAAAGGATCATCTCCTCTAAAGTTTTTCTTTACCCAATCAATAAGACCTGGTTCGAATTCAGCATTTTTAGCCATATCAAAAGCGTTCTCTGCTCCTCCATTACTTGCAACAGTATCTAACCACTGATCATATTTCTTTTGAGTCCATCTTGGTCTATTTCTTCTAGCCTCTTTTTCAGCCTCCTTTTTCATAGCATCTAATTTCTTCATGTCATTAGCGTGCTTTTGTGCTTGTCTCATTCTGATCAATACTGGATCGTTAATGTCTGTTGCTTCAGAAACTACTGATTCACTAATCTCCATATCAAATGGTAAATCTTCTGGTTCAGCGTAACCTTCATCACCGTGTAAACCATACCATTTTCTACCATCTGTAAAATAGAACCATCCATGTGCTACATCATGTAGAACTGTAAATGGTCTTTGATATAATGTGAAAGGCATATCTTTCGCTTTACCTCTAGCCAAATACTTTAAAACTGGAGCTCCATCGTCCCATGTCTTAGTCGTAGTAGTTGCTTTAATAGAGGCTGATTTAGCACCATTCTTTAATCTTGCAGTGTAAACTTCAGCGTTAAGTTCATCAGCTAACGATTGAATACCTTCTGAGTCCATTTCATTAACTACAGATTCTCCAAGAGCTACAGATTTATCAACTATATCAAAATCGACTGTATCATGAATACTTGTCTTTCTCTTTCCTTCTTTACCTTTCTTTATTTCAACATAAGCATCTTGTCCTCCTACTTTACCTTCAACTCTTTTATAGAAATAACCATATTGAGTCATAATATATTCACCAGGTGCGATTTTACTTTCTTTAGCATAGATGCCTTCAGCAACTGATTTGTTAAATTTTTCTGGATCATCTTGCATAACATTCTTTTCTAGAAAGGCAGCGTCAATATCGAATGACTTATCAATTCTCTTAATTAATTTAGCCATATTAGCTAGAGAAATTCCAGCTTCTTTCATTGCATCCTTTATTTTGATAGCACCTGAAACTACACGCTTTGCATATCCCATCGGAGAAAATTCAGAAGAAACAGATTCTTTTACAATAGTATCATAATGAACCTCTTCTACTTCGCCTCTATAGTCAGCGTATACGTCGATCATCCACTCTTGGCCTTCATCGTCTTTACCTATCCAATATTGATCTTGACCTTCATTTCCATGATCGTCAATAATATCTTCGTAATCAAACTCTACTTTATGTTTCTTGCTACCTACTTTAAACTCTAAATAAGGCCATTCGTCTTTAGTAACTTTAATCTTAGCCTCATTAACTACTGATTCACTAAATAATCTCTTACCTGTTTTATCTTCTAAGTGTAATAAAGCGTTAGGATATTCCTTCTGCATCACATTGAATGCAGCTGGAGCAACTTCTGGTGAAGATACTGGTTCTTGGTGAATAACCTTACCGTCCTTTACTACTACGATCACTGCAGGATAACTTCCATCCTTTGCTGCTTTATGCACTTTGCGTCTAGATGCCTCAGTGATAAATGATTCAAATGTTTTTTTAATTTCCATATTTTATAAAATTGTTTTTATATGTTCTTGGATTTCTGATTCTATTAATTCTTGATCCCATCTAATAAAAAACACAGTTTCATATGGATGTGATCCAATCATTTCATATATAGATGTGATATGTTGTACTTCTAATTCTTCAGTACTCTTATCGTCATTAGATATGTGTGATCTTAGTCCTTTAAAATTATATATCTCATTATATTTATGATCGTTCTCCTTTAGATCCAATGCTTTAGAACCATAGTACTCTAAATAGTAACCCAGCGATTCTAATGGCTTTATTAATTTCTCTTTATGATTGTCTAAAATTTCCTTTTTAGGTAAACCAGTATCACCATAAAAGCATATGGCAATCTGTTTAGACCATTTAGAAACCCAATTAGAACACACTCCTAAAACATCTATAGGATTTAAATCATTATCAATATCATATACTATTGTTCCTTTTGAATCTGGATTTTCAACCGACCATGCAAACCCCTTAGAGGTCATAGTTACTAAGTCTAAATAATTGTAAAAGAAATTAAATTTTTGGCCATTCTCTAGAAAAAAAGAAAGGGTTTTTGTATCTCTACAATTGATCCATAAATAATCTGACCACTTTAAAAGCCAAGACCATTCTACCTCTGTGTCTGACGTAATTTCTCCCAAATATAGTTTATCGTTTTTATATTTGAGATCTATTTTTACATTATATCCTTGATTTATAGCAGATTCTATATAGTCTGGTGTATTTTCTAAATCTAGATTTTCACCTTCTATATTACCTTTATTTGATATTAATAACATACCTGTTTATTAGTTATATCTAATTATCTTCTGATGTTTCAATAGACTTACGTGAATGCCATCGAAATAAAATAGATAGTCCAAAGAATAATCCCGCTATAGAATACATAACGAAATTGGCGGACCAGAGACTTCCAGTCGTCTCTATCAACCAATACTGGATTACGTCGAATCCAAGAGGGTTGAAAAATAGAGCTATCATCATGCTCCATGTTGCCAGATTTCTTTTGCTGAAGTGTTTTAATATGCCCACGACTGTCTCCTTCCATATTGATTAATACCTTAAACTGTAGGTGATTTGTTTTATTAAATTCTATAGTTTATCTTTTAATGACTTTAAAAATTTTGTATAATTATGCGAGCCATACTCATCTCTTAAGATAGTGGCTACAGCATCAGCAAAATCTTCATATGACATTGAATCATCAATCTTAATCATCGCTTTATCAATTTCTTTTGCTAAAGCGTCCGATTCTTTAGATTCTACAATATAATCATATTTCATTAAGATAGGTTCTATAGCTGTTTTAACAGCATCTTTAATTTCTTCTCTCATTTTTGGGTTGGTAGATGGACCAAAAGCAGCTGGAATCATTTTAGTTAAAATGTTCCTCATAATAAGTTTTATTTTCTCGTTAACTTGAGACTCTTCAACACCATCAACACCATCCATTGCATCGTGTACTGCATTTAAATTATCTAGTGCTACGGTAATTTGAGAAAACATCCATGAGTCTAATTGTTGACCACCTTCCATGCGATCTGAGATCATCTCAGCGTAGTCTTCAATTCTTTCTAATTGACCTAGTGTCATATTATTTAATTCACCTAATGTATCTCCATTATCAGATTCACTTATTCTTTTACCTCCTTTAATGACTACAGATTCCATTGGTTCGAACATTCTAACCATCATATTAAATTCTTTTGGGAAATATGATCTTAAATAGCCTCTAACTGCATTGTCAATTAAACCATCTCTATCTCTTTTATATTCTGGCCATTCATCCCAGTGCCAATCAACAGCATCTTCTGCCGCTGATCTTAATTTTCTATCAAATGGAGATGGCATCTTTTTAGGACTACCTGTATCTTTATGAATTTGTTGATTCATGATATTTTGATCTGAACTACCCCATTCATTAACTATATCTTCACTAAGATAAGTTGCTGTGTATTGTTCTCTTGACATATGTTGCACAGAAGCATGCATATTTAGATAATCATCAAATAGTTTTACAGGTTTCATAATTATTATCTAAATTTTTTAACTTGTTTTTCTAATTCCTTTCTGATTTCAGCCATAATACCAGGTGATCTAAAAGAACCTCCGATGTCATTTGCGTCAAATTCAGCAGAAGCTAAAAGTTCTTCCATCTGTTCTTTAACTCTCTTTAAAAGCTCAGCTCTTCTTTCATCTTCGTCATCAGAAATAGTACCGTCGGGATTAGCTTCATTTACTACTGACTCTTCAATCTCGTTTAATTCAGACTCATCTAGTTTTTTACTTAAAAAGGATTCAAATGTAAAAGTATGTTTCATAATTATGTTATTGTTTTTTATTATATATCCTCCTCAAAAAGCTCTTTTAGATTATGTGATTCCATCATACGTTTCACGGCATTGTCGTAGTTTTGTGCTTCAGCATAATTACGATCTAAGTACTCTAAGTATTGTGCTTCTGTTTTTAATTTTCTGAGATACGCACTTTGAAATAAAGCATAATCCATGACTGATTCTTTCCAATTTTCATAGTACGCGTGATTTAAATTTGTACCTTTAGCAGTAGTACATCTTTGGCGAGCTTGCTTCATACCAAATAGGTTGTTGTTAGCTATAAAAATGTTTGATTGAAAGTGACCACTCTCGATCATTGCTTGAGCAAGTACAATGTGAGGAAACTTAACATTAAGTCGTTTAAGTTCTTCAACTAAGGCCTCTTGACTAAAAGCGTCTTTTTCAATTTCATTAATAATAATTACCTTTTCTTCATAAGGCATCTCTTGGAGTTCTGTCTCAAATGCAGTGTCACTTGCATTATCAATTGCTACGGTAAAACCTAAGGTTGCAAGTATAGCAAGTCCCAGTGATACCTTTAATAGTTTTGAAGTTTTGATTTTCTTAAAATTCAAACTCTTCTTACAATAAGTGTATAACATATTTTTTTCTTTTATTATTCTACTAATATACAAAAAAAAGCCCACATAAAAAAATGCGGGCTTAATTATTTTTAAAAAAAGTACAATTTATTAGTATACAAACTGAAATGTCTTTAATAAATCTTTACCTTTGGTTGAATCAGCTTCAACTTCGAATTCATCGTATAACTTTTGATACATCATATCCCATTGATCTTGATCTGCTAATTCATCTAATTCCTTGTTATTTTGTTTAATGAATTTTTTAACATCTGATCGTAAATCCTCAGTAACTGTTTCTTTTTCTGTAAACATTTCTACTAAAGAGTCTAATGTTATTTTAGATTCCTCTACAAATTCTTCTGCATTCTCTTTATCTTCAGTATCGACATCTTCAACTTTAAAAGTTTCTCCGTCTACTTTAAATTCTTTCTCACCTTTAGCAATAGCTTCTGCTCTTGCGGCACCAAATGCATTACCTTCTTCTAATTTTTTAGCAGCTAAATCTTCATCTCTTTTAGAAACGTTATCTAAATAAGAACCATCTCCCCAGAATTTAACAACTAATTCAGTTTGAGTAGTTGAATGCATACCTGGTTTGTAAACTGCGATGTCTCTTAGTTTTTTATTAGAAGCAATCTCTTTCTTCATGAAGTCTAGTGCCTGTTTCTCGTTTCTAAACTTTTTCATAGCACTTACACCGTCACTGTAAATAACTTCATAGTTTTCAGTAACTACTGATTCATTGTATAAATGAACATAGTTGCTTCCTTTTTCAGAATAAACTGATTTGATTTCAAATTCTTTTTGTCCTTTTGTATAATATGCTTTAAAGAATAAATTTTCATCAAACTCTCCAAAGAAATGATCTGATTTACCGATAAAGAATTCAGCGTTTGGATAAAGCTCTAAAACTTCTTCCTTTGTTTTCGCATCTAAAACATCTCTATTAAAATCTTTTACGAATTTAGCTTCAGTAACTACTGATTCATCAATATCATATACTTCACCTACTTTAGGGTTTTTCTCACCAGTCTTTTCAATCCAATCATCTAAAGTACCCATACCCCATGATATATCGAAATCTTTAGGAGCATCTTTTGCTCTAGGGAAGTTAAGATTATCAATTTTATCAATTTTAGTTACTTGAGCTTTATCGCCTTTCTTGTTGTACCACCAAATTAGACCTGGTTCTTTAAGGTCTTTTACGCTAAACATTCCTTCAGTAACTACTGATTCCATCGCAGGTGCTTCATATTCAGTACCTATAGTTTCTTCTTTGTTATCAAACCTTTTAATACTACTTTTACATTTTTTCAATAAAGATATAATATGATCTATTGATTTACCTTTACCTGCATCATTTCCAGCTTTAAGCCAATCATAATAAGTTGTTAGCGCTTGTGAAGCAGCGTATAGTTCATTTCCTATAGCATCGTTAGACATTCTAGAAAATGCTTCATTAGCTACAGATTCTTCTAATTCGTCAATAAATTCTTGAACATCGCCACCATCATTTAATGAGTATATAAATTCATCTTTAGCTTTATTAGAAATAATTACAGTATCGCCTTTGATTTCAGCCTTCATGTTTTTCATTCCTTGAAGTGCTTGTTGAATAAGTATTAAAGCATCATCTGAATTTTGACCAGACCTTCTTTCAGTAACCGCTGAACTAGCTTCGTCTAAACCTTGTTCTTTGTTTTGTTTATCAGCAAATGCTTGTGCCTCTTCTTCAGTTGCAAAACATTCTACTCTAACATCACCTTCCCATACTGCAAATGGAGTTCCCTCTTCATCGCACGGTCTAACTTCATATTTGTCATTTGGATTGTCTGAATGATCCTCTGATATTGCCAATTGAACATCTCTGTCTTTGCCTGCAACCTTAGTGTCCAATTCTTTTTCTAATTCTGACTTTCTTTTAGTTAGTGCTTTTAGTTCGTCTAACAATTCAGTCTTTCTATCACCTTCAGCCTCTTTCCAATCAATAACCTTTTGTGACATTTTAGTAGTGGTCTCGGACCAATCTTTTTGAATCTTAGAAATAGATCTAGCTTCATTAACCTCAACATTTTCAAATGCATACAGTTCTTTTGCTGATTTAATTTTCTTACCAGCCTTTTCTGGATCATTATCATCAGCGTGTGCTAAAAGACCAGCTGCAATAAGTCTATCGAAAATTTCATCTCGAACTAATTCAAAATCAATAGAATCGCTTGAATTATCCCAAGTTTGTGCTACGTAATCTGGATCAATCCAACCATAACCTTTTTTGATATCTTTAACCATGCTAGTGTAATCCATTTCGAATTGTTTAACTCTACCCTCATTGATGGTTGCAATAGCGTTAGATAATGATTTAACAGCTCTTAATTTATCTGTAAAGAAATCTAAAGCTTCATTTAATGTAATAGGTTCTTTAATAGCCTCTACAATTTTATTTACTTTATTACTGTTTTTAGTTTCCGATTCTAATAAAGCAATTTTAATTACCTCTGCCGAATACACGGTTTCTGTGCTAGATACCTTATTATTGAAATTTATAAATGATGACATATGTTTTAGTAGTATATTTTACTTATATATTCTTATTTTTTACCAGCGCCACCTACTTTTCCTGCACCTGCACCAGATCCTGAACCAGATCCTGAACCAGATCCTGAACCAGAAGATTTTTTAGTGTTTTTTCTAGATTTCTTAGGGCTTTTGCCAGCTCCACCTATTTTTCCTGCACCTGCACCAGATCCTGAACCAGATCCTGAACTTACGTTCTTTTTAGCTCTTGGTTTTCTAGATTTTTTAGGAGCTGCCGGCTTTTTCTTAGGAGCCGGTCTCTTTTTAGTACCTTTTGCTGCATCGACTACTTCTTGTAATTCTTCTGCTGCTAATTCTGCTACTACCTTTAAATCTTTAGCTTGCTTCTTAACTGCGTTTGCTCTAGATTTAACTTCTTTCTTTACTGCATCGACTTTGTCTTCTACTGTATCCGGTATAAAATCTCCGTCTCTATCTGCAATTTTACCTTTTTTTACTAAAAAATAATAAGCAGCTGCTCCTGCGGCAATCACTGCTAATACGATTAATGTTGTGTTCATAATTTGTTTTTTTTATTTAAATATGGACTCTATCCAATGTTTATAGTTATATTATATATCGTCTTTTTGTTTCATAAAAAGAAAAGCAGCTAAATTAGCTGCTTTTTTGTGTTTGTTAAGCTGGACCACCGACTCCGAAATGGACCCAATTTGCGTAATCATCCGCAGTGTTATGAAGTTCATCTAATTCAATTTCAAAGATGTTATCTCCTTTAACACTTGTAACTTCTACGGTTGTTGAATCGTTCTCAGGAGTGGCAATAGCTCCTGGAATTAATTCAGCCATTATAAAACAAGATATTTTTAAAGATTAAGAACTTATGCCCTCTTATTATATATCGAGTTTTTAAATATAGTTTCTTATTATAATACTCTTTTTTTAAATATTTTTTAAATTTTCTACCATCCAATCCAGTTCTACTTGACTACCTGCATCTGAGATGGCATTATTAGGATCTGGGTGAGTTTCAACAAAGACTCCATCGTATTCAAAAATACGGGCTGCTTGAGAATATTGCTTTGCCAATTTACGACTTCCTCCTGTAATACCATCGCCTGCCATTTGAGTAGAGTGTGTACAATCAAAGATAACTTTGTCTGCGAATTCTTTCATAACATCTACACCTCTGAAATCTACAATAAGTCTATCGTATCCAAAGTTAGAACCTCTTTCAGTTACCCATACTTGGCAATCTGGATTTACTTCTTTAATTTTAGTAACAGCATGCTTCATAGCATCTGCAGATAACCATTGTCCTTTCTTAACATTAATAGTATTAAAGTGTTTTGCACATTCTACTAGTAAATCAGTTTGTCTACATAAGAATGCAGGAATTTGAATTACATCTACTACATCAGAAAGTGGTAATGCTTGACTAGGTTCATGAATATCGGTAACTATTTTAATACCCGGAAATCTGTCTTTGACATTTCTCATAATATTAATACCTTCATCCAAACCTGGACCTCTATTAGAGTGAATTGAAGTTCTGTTAGCTTTATCAAAGCTACCTTTAAGATACCAATCTTTTCCATCCATTAACGGATAAAGTGTTTCAGCAACTAACATGAAGTTGTCCTCGTTCTCAATACTACAAGGACCTAAAATATAAGTGTAATTTTCCATTTCTTATTCGTTTAAGTATTATACGAATGATTTAGAAATGGTTTATGATTTAGAGAGTAAAACTTCAATAATTTCACCATGAGATTGATAAACTGCAAGATGTTGACTAGTTAATGCGTCACCGTTTTTGATAGCCTTTACCATAGATTTGAAGAAATGATATGGTACTTCTCCACTATCTACATAACGTTCCCATTCTTGGGGATTCATGATTATTTATTTTTCACCATTTTAAATGAAAACTTATTACGAGTAGGCATGTTAACCGACGGAGTTGCGTTAAATAAAAACTTACCTTCTGCAAACTTCTTTAATAAGTATCTATGATATTTCTTTTTGGTGTTTATTTTAAGATCTATGTATAATTGAAGAACATCGAATTTTTGAATAACAGATCCTAAGGCATCTATTAATAAAGGATTATCATTTAAAGTATCTTTCACGTGGTATGCAAGTGTTGAGAAAACTAAACCATAACCTTCTTTTCTAGCTATTGCATCTTCTATCTGTAATTCTTTGTTACTCCAACCATCAATTCCCTTTCCTAATCTATTAAAATACCTATCAAACTTTTCGTAGGCCGCATCTGGATCATTAGTAAATTCATCACGAACCCATTGTGTTAAAGCCTTTGAATTTAGATCACTTGCCTTTAGTTTTGGTCTATCTAATAATTCTTTTAAATATTCCCATCCAGGTGCATTTATTAGTTCAGCTACTTTAAACATTCCAGAAAAAGCAGTTTCATTTCCAAAAGTTCTAACTACGTTTAACATTAACTTCTCCTCGTCAGTTGACATTAATTTCTCCCATTTCTTAGGATCACTTTCTATCAATTTTGCAACATTACTTAAAGATGCACTTGCACCATTTCCGGCTTTCATTGATAAACCTTGTCCTGCAATATAAAAATCAACTAGAGGTTCATTAGCAGCCACTGGAAATTCTAAGCCATTTGGTTCTGCATTACAATTTTGTAGCATATAAATACCTCCTAATATTTCTCCAAAATCCTTCGCTATTTTAAGAACATCTGAATCAGATATAAAGTCTCCATAATCACCTTCATAAAATATAGTATCTGTTAAACCGGCAGCTAGTTCATCTACGTTAGTGGTTCCTGATATAGACCTGAGGCTATCTATCAATAATAACATATATTCTCTATGTGGTTCTGATATTGACTCTGCTTTGACAAGCTCTTGTAGTTTTTTATCTACAATGTTCTTTACCTCATCTAGATTTTTGAATTGTTTTCCACCAAGTCCTAATCCGTCCGGTGTTAACATCTTATTTTGTATATTTGATTGAGCTTTGAGATTATCAATAATGTATGTAACGTCTCCGGCCTTTGCGTTGTATTTTCCAACCTTAACAGGATTAATAATAGTTATTTTATATGTGTTATAAGTTCCTGATTTAGCATCTCCTTTTTTGGCTCTGTCAGGTCCTTCGAATGTAATCGTATAATGAGTATCTTTAATTCCTTTGAAAATATTATCTTTAATGTACTGTGTTGTTGTTTTAGATTCTCCAGATATACCAAAACGTAATTCTGATAGATTTTGAGTTTTATTACCTCTTATTTTATTTTTTAATAAAATATCTCTAATTACTTTCGATAAATCTTGACTATATTTTTGAGCTGCCTCATTAATAGCCCTATTCATTGCAATCTGAAAATTATTTCTAATGTCTCCGAACGTGCTCATATTATTTTATTGCTTTTATTGTTGATATATTTATCCCATCATATTCTTTTTCTAGGGATTTTACTAATTTTAGATTAGCATCGTCGTCATCATAGAATTGTAGGTCATTATAACCCATTTCTATTAGTTCTTTAAACGCTTGTTTTTTACGATCTGATATATTACCTTTGAATTTATGTACAGGATCATTAACCGCGAATATTAGATCGTTGTCTATTCTAAATCCAACGTGTTCTCTTAGCCATTTGTAAATCATTTTACGATCATCTCTGGCCGTTACAATTCCCACTGCTAATTTAGATCTATAAGCTTCTTTGAATATTTTAAGATAGTAATCGATTAATTTACCAGCTTTCATAATCTCTAAAGATTTAAACTCATCAAAGTTTAACTCTTCATGTTCTCCTTTTTCATATGTGTTGAACTCTTCAGGTGTTAATGAATAACATTCGCCTGTTTTCTTATTGCATACCTTTATTTTTGCAGAAGATATGACCAGTGTATCGTCAAGGTCAAATACTAATATCTTAGAGCCGTGGTATGGTTTACCTGGCCTTCTTGCTTCATTTAAATAAGCTTCATATCTTTTAACGTACTTCATCTTATATTATACAACCAATTCTAATAAAGTTTATTTATTAGCTGCTTGCTTTATTTTTATAGCATTAATTTTAAGATCTATTTTAGCTATTTCAGCTTGCATAGATAATTTTTGCGTATTAAGTGCTAATAATTCAGCCTTTAAAGGATCATCCTCATTTCTTGCAGATTTTGCTGTTTCAGCCGCTTTAGATTTAAGATCATTTCTTTTTGAATCTATATCTCTGGCCTTTGCATTAAGCTCAGCTACCTTTTGTGCGTCTTCGAATAATTTAAAGTTCTTTAGATGTTTCATTATTAGGTATTTCTTTTTCTATTTCTAGTCTCCATAACATATTATTAGGTACTACGAATTTTCTATTATGTCCATAAACATAAAATGTGGTTTTCCAAATGCTTTGTCTAACTATTCTAGCCTTTTTAGCACCTTTGATATAAACTATATCGTCTATATTAAAATCATTACCATATAAAAATTGAGCTCCTATTACAAAATTAGAAACTAAATCTTTAAGTGCGAACGCAATAATAGCAGCAGCTGTCAACCATCCCCATTCTCCTATATATTGAGATATTAATTCTTTCATATTAGGCCTTTATTTGTTAATTTTTGTATAACTGCAGTTTGACTATGCATGATATATTTTACTGCTTCATTGTAATACATAAATCTAGCAGAATCAACCTCTTTAATTTGTAATTGATTTTTTGGAACCTCTAGATCCTTTAAGCCTATTTGAGATAAATCATCTATTTCTACAATGTAATAATAGACAACTTTATTGTATTTATACTTTCTGGAAGAAACAAAGAATACGTTTTCTTGTTTAGATATAAGCTTCTTAGGAACTTTTATACCAAATTCTTCTTGAGTTTCTCTAATAGCGGCTTCTAATTTAGTTTCACCGTCATCAATACCACCCTTTGATATACCGTATCCTGTGTTGGCCTTTCTACCTGCACTATGACCTAATAAAATCATACCATCAAACACAATTACAAGTCCCGCTGAGTATCTAGTCTCTAGAAACTTTTCGTTGATAAATTGATCATAATTTTTTAAATAGTTCATTATGCTGTTGCTTCGTCATCTAGTCTATTGATTTCTTCTTGAATCTCAAATAATCTCCATTCAAAATCAAATAATTCTTGACGACTTAATTTGTTTTGTTTAAAAGACTTCTTAGCTCTGTTATACTCTTCGGTTAATCTTTTTAAAGCTTTTTTTAATTCGCTTTTAGTTTGATTAACATTAATTGCAGTAGTATTTTTTTTCTGTACTGACTTTTTCTGTGCATTCTTCTCTACGACTATCATATCGAATTCTGAGAAGAGTGCTAAGAATTTCTCTGTATTTTCCATAGTTGTTAATGTTTTTAAATTAAACACCCATATGTTATATATCAGATCTATATTTTTCTCTTACTCTTTGACTTATAGGTATAGCTTCACCTTGTTCGTCTATTCTTACAAATTTAATGTGTGTTGATAAAATAATAGCTTGTCTACCATCATATACATTATGTGATCTAGCTTCTACTTTTAGGGTGACTGATGTATTTCCCATTTTTTCAACCTTACCATATATTTTAAGAAGATGTCCTTCTTTTGCTGGTTTTTGAAAAACACATTCATCTATAAGAATTGTTACCATTCTTGGTGTATCACAAACTTGAGAAGCATATGCAGCACCAGCGGCATCTACCCATGCCAGAAGTTTTCCTCCAAAAAGGTTTCCGTGAAATCCTAGGTCTGATTTCTTTACTGGGTGTGTGCTTATTAATTCCACTTATTTTACTGTCTTAGCTATTAATGTTTTAAACTTTGTAGTAGACCATCCGTGATCTCTGTTTAAATAATAGATTGGTATATTTAGATTATCACCCGTAAAAGGTTTTCCTTTATAATCATCTCCTAAAAATCTAATATCAAACTCTCCCATTTGTAATAGATCTAATAATTGAGCTTCATATGTGTAGATATGTACACCGCATACAGAGTTAAGTTCTGATAACATTTCTATTCTCTCATCTACGCTTAATATAGGTTTCAGTTTATTAGGTCTTTCAATTGAAGGATCTGTGTGAAGCATAACAATTAAACAATCGCAATTATTTGCAGCTTCTTTAAACATTTTAATATAACCCGGATGCATCACATCAAAGTTACCTGCTATTACCCCTTTTATCATTACTGTATATAAATTTTTTGTGAGTATCCTCGATCATATCTAATAATATAGATTTGACCGCTTGGAAGATCTCTGGTTGAAGTGCCTAAAAATCTACCATTCATATCGTAAACTCTATATAAATCACTATTATATTTTGGTGCTAATTCTTCTATATCAAGTGTTGATACGACCACTTTAAAGGTCCATTGAATTCTTTGTGTTGTCATCAAATAACCATTGCGATATTTGTCAATTTGAAATCCATATCCATAAGTACCTAATGTAGTACCAACGAATGTGATCGAATCATTGTTTGCTAGAACATTAGTTGAGGTCTGTACTTGTGGTACAAAGACACCATTAGAATACGATGAATATAATTCAGTCATTGTTAAGTTAACTGAGTCGCCTGCATCTGGATTAGTGAAGTGACAATTGAAGTTACCCCACACAGGTTTCATCGTATTAACTGCATTGCTTTCTACATTAATCCAAAGCGGCATTTCACCGAATGCTGTAGAGTTATTTGGAACATGCCAATAATCTGTTGAAATAACGAATTCAGATTGATTTGAATTCGTGGAGTTAATTAGCATTGGCCAGCAGCAGTTCGTGTATACAAATCTATATTGACCTGAATCAAGATCTAAGTAATCACTACCGTAATTTGCAGTGTTATATCCTTGATGTGTACTTGTGTTAAATTTATCTAAAGTAACGTATCCATCAAGTTCATACCAACCCTGTGAATTCATTACCCATTTCTGAACTGAAACCGATGTCGGCATTGGTGGAAAAGATTCCGAAACAAGATACATTCCAATTGATGTCGAATCTGGACTAGTTTGCGCAACTTGAATAATTCCTCCCATTATATGGGACGCACTTAGGTTAACCGTAACTAAAAGTGCTAAAAGTGTTAGTAGTTTTTTCATTATTAATTTGTTTTAAATTCTGACCAATCGTGGCCTGCTACATCTTTGTTCGGGAAGTAAAATTCAAACCATTCTCCGTCACATATAATAGTCTTACTAAATCCAACAGGAACTAAAGCGCCTGTTTTTAACCAGTATTTTGGATTATCTTCAAAATGTACCTTGATTTCAACAGTAACAAAAGCATATACTTTGGCGAGATCTCTTTCAAATCTTTCTAATTCCTTCCAAGGTCCACGATTAAGTCCTTCGTGTTGTAGCGCACAATTTAGATATGTAAATGTACCTTTCAACATATCTTCGGAACAATTAAAATCTGCGGCAGGTGCTAGATGACCCTTATCCCATACATTGTCAACATAATCTGCATCGTCTGAAGTTATCACACCTGGATAAGTCTTAAATGACATACCAAGTCTACTAACATCTCCACCGGTACATTCAACTTTATAGGAAATATTTAAAGGTTGTTGATAAACCTCTGAATATTCAACTGTAAATATATCTGTTGTTATGGTCTTTACGCCTTGACCATATACACTTAGGCAAAATAAAGAAAAAAGTAATATAAATTTATTTTGTATCACTTATTTCTATTTCTTAATTTAAACCAATTAGTCACAGACAATGTGGTTATAACATATGCTCCCATTGCTGCAATTATATAGAAGCCTGAATATTTTCCTAAATAATTATAGTACACTGATGATACTGTTAATGCCATCCCTAAAAACCAAGCAATTGCCCAACCAGTTTCAGGTACTTTTTTAATTACCTTTGTTTCAAGATGTTCAACTATTTCGTCATGTACAACTCTTGATAGAGCATCTTGTAATCCTTTACCATAAGCTGGTACTTTTTCAATTGAACCATCAGGGTTCTTAACTGTAATTTCATACTTAAGATAACCGTTAAAAGTTTGGCTCTCTTTTCTCAATTCTGCATGAATGGCAATTTTTTTAGCCTTTCTCTTTTTCATAATATTCGTCTTGTTATGTTACTTAATATCTTTTATCCAAGAAAGAAGATTTGTTTCAGGTTTCCAGTTTAAATTCTGGGTTATTAAACTAATATCTGCGACCGATCTCATTGGCTCATCTCTTTTTGCGATATGTATATGCTCACCTCCAAATGCTTCAGCGACTTCAATTACCTGTGTTTCTGAACCACTACCTACATTATAAATAGGCATTTCTTGTTGATAGTCTGCTTTTGCCATTTCTAAAATAGCATTCACAATATCTCCTACATAAATCCAATCTCTGGTTTGTGTACCATCACCAGTTACTGTAATAGGTTGATATGATTGATATTGTTCTAAGAAAATAGGTACAGCTGATCTGTAACCTCCTGTAGATCTTTGGCCTTCACCAAAAACATTAAAAAATCTCAAAGCTGAGCATTTAAATTCAGGTCTATTATAACCTTTCATCATCCATTCCATTTCCAATTTAAATTCAGCGTATGGACTCATTGGTTCTGGACGATGTGATTCTTTTAATGGCATGTCTGTAGAATCACCATAAACTGCGGCAGTAGATGCTGCACACATTGAAGTGGCTCCCATTTCATATGCCCATTCCATAACTCTTCTACTAGCTACTGAAATGCCATTCCAATATTTCATTGGATCTTCTAAGCTTTCAGGTACACTGACCGGTGCTGCTAAGTGAAATAGTTGATCAAACTCAATTTTGGGTAATTCATCTGTTGCAATATCAACCACATGAATATTCATTTTTTCATTGGGTTTTAAATTTTCTAATTCACCAGTACTAAAATCGTCTAACACTGTTACGAACCACCCTTGATCTAATAATTTATGTACTAGATGGTGTCCAATAAAACCAGCTCCACCTGTAACTACTGCTCTTTTTGTTTCCATATTATTTAAATGATATATTGTTACATGGTCTACATATATAGTAGTTTCCATTTTGGTCACCTGGGATCCATTCCATTACCTCTTGACATTGACTACAAATCATATACTTCCATTTAAATGATTACTTAACTGTTCTATTACTCTATCAGAGCCAATAGTTTTAGTACACTCAAATTGTCTTTGAGTTCCTTTCCATGAAGGACACCAATTCCAATCACCTTTGTCAAAAGTATCCCATCCCCAACAACCATGACATACTTGATGGTTATTAATATAAATGGCATCTTCAAATTCTACATAAGGATCTGTAAATCCACTAATGATCATTACTTTAGCACCCAATGCCCAAGCGAACCAAGACAAGCCAGAAGAAATTCCAATAAACATGTCTGCGTTATTAATAGCCAATGCCACTTCTTCTAATGGTTCAGGTAATTGTTCTATGCCCGTTAGTTCTGCACCCTCTTTACTAGCATGTAACACCTTTATATTATTCTGATTACACCAATCTATAGTTTCTTGCCAACCCGTTGGATTATTCCAATATTTGGCTTGTGCAGTTGATTGAGTAGCTATGACAATGGAGCGTTCGCCGGTAGTTGGGTCTTTGTGTAAAAATTCGGGCGCTAGTTTAGGTCTTTGTTCCACATATGGTACACCTATTCTGTCAGCCGCGATTTTCCCCAAGGGTATCTGTCTCCAATCGTATTTGTGTTCATCTCTGTTCCATGGTTTTTCCATAGTGTAAAAGACTCCGATGGTCATGACCGCGCCCTTGTTAGGCACTGACCAATCAATAATCTCTATACCACGGTCCATGTACCAGGCTTTGTCAAACAACCAGGGTTTGTGTGTCTTCACATATAATCGTGATGGCTTGTGTGTATACATCACTGCGTGTAGCTGTCCCATAAACGATACAGTGTCTCCGAGTGATGAGCTCGCCATTTCTATGGTCAACTCTTGGTCTTCTAGGCTCAGGGTCTCTTCATGAACCAGTCGATCACCTGTGTAAAGTTTCAGAGTCCACTCAGTCCACCAGCGTCTAGCTGGTTTGTACCAGTAACCTGTTTGTAAATTGTCAGGTGCGTAGACAAGATCAGAGCCATCCCAAAATTCCGCCCGTAGTCCTTCTGAGCCTGCGTTGACACATGTTAATTTAGGTCCATCGATATACTCTATTTTCCAAGAGGGCTTGATCGGTTGTTTTGGACCTCGAGGGGTATCGAGTGTTTGTTGGTACCAATCGATATGTTGTTGAGTGAAGCGTTGTAAATCATTGTCTGGGATATTTTTTCCTTGATCCTCAGATGATTTGAGTGTTCTGATTAATTGATCAACATTTTCATGGAGATCGTCAGTGAATGGAACAATGTAAGGCGTGAACATGTCCTTATACTGTGGCAAGTCCCTGGAGAATGTGATTAGACCATGACCAATTGCTTCACGCAATGCTAACGGACTACACTCCCATGTTGAGTTAAACATAAATGCATCACATGCACTCATAAAAGTATTAACGTCTGTTCTTTCACCCCATACAGTAACATTATCTGGTAAGTTTTTCATTACTGGTCCCCAATAGTTTTCAAAGTTCTCAGCTTGATTTCCTACAAAATGAAATTGAAATTGACCAGGGTGTGATGCTTCAACTATTCTAGCAATATTAACACCTTCTGCTTGATTTTTACCTTGAGTCCATAGACCAACATTTAAAATATGTATTTTATCTATTGAAAGTCCCAAAGTGCCTCTTGCCTTTGCCTTTTCTAAAGTAGATGGTTTATTATCAATGATTGGATATTCTATAACTGGTTTTAATCCACCTCTTTCTGAAAATGTTTCCAAGTGATATGGTGTACACATAAAATATGCATCAGGATCATTTACTTTATTTGCAGAATCAAACCATATATTGTGAGATGTTTCTACAACTTTCCATGATTTTCCATATAACCAATCCATCGCCGAACGATCTAATTGATTAAAACCATCAAATGATTCTGGACATTCGTCTATGTGAATAATATCTGGATTAATCTCTTCTATTTTTTTCATTAACATCTCACCTCTTTGTGTAATGTCAAGTGAATTTAAATATCCTATAGAATGGAACCTATCACCTAATTTTTCAATTAATTGATCTCGTTGTACATTATAAACTGTACTGTATTGTGTATACTCAACTACGTGAATTTCATATTCAGAAACGGTTGACATAGCCTCAACTCTTTTTAATACAAACTGAGGCATTCCACCAGTGCTTAAATGAGGTGCTAGGAATAATAGTTTCTTTTTATCTGACATATCTTTTGTGGTATAAGTTTGATCTAGTGGCAAATCATCATATAAATCTAAAACAGCATTAAATGTTTTATCAACAGAGGGATGACATTCAAATGTTGGTTTATTTTCTAGACAATATATTTGTGGTGGAACTGCTTGAATAGTTCTATGCTCTTTTACGTTGTATTTCATATTACTAGAACAAAAGATATCACAACCTCCACCAACATAAGTGTATTTGTAATCTTGTGTACCCTTTCTATATGGTGCTCTTAGTTTAGGATCTATTGAACTTCCTAATTGAATAATATTAACATCTGTAGTTCCTGCGATATGTAGTAAACCAGAATCCATTGTAATAATAGCTCGAGCCTTATGATTCATCATCCAACGTAATTCAGCTGGATCATTATTTGGATCATTTAATAAATTAACACCTAATTTAATATCTAAAGACATGACTGGTTTATCTACAGAAAATGTACCAACCTCATGCGAATCTCGACCAACTGCAACTACAGGTATACCTTTAGCATTTAAACGATTTACTAATTCTTGCCATTTGTCTTGGTCCCATGTTCTAGTAGGCCAAGTATGAGTAGGGTGAATTATAACATAATCTTCAATGCCTAAATCTCTTTCTCTTTCAATATAAAGATCCATTTCCATCTCATCGTTGGTTAAACTAAAACCTAGAGAAACAGCGTGAAATTGTCTAATATCCATATTAGATGATCTAAATTCCACTTTTTCGCCCCGTAAATCGTACGTTTGACCTACTATTGGCATAAACGTACGATAAACTTTTACCGATGGATCATCTCTTAATGGATCATCAAGTTTTAAGGCTTTTGATACCAGTGGATGATTTTCAAATAAGAATGGTTTACTAGAAAAGACTATTAGTTTTGATTCGTATGCTTTTGACAATTTCCTAAGTGTAGGAATTGCTGCCAAAGTGTCACCCAATGCAGGTGTATCAATACATATAGCTATCTGTTCTGACATGCATTAGTATTCTTCGTAGGATTTTTCTTCAACAAACAAAGATCCTGTTAATACATTGATTTTTTTCTTAACATCAGATCTGTCATCATTTGTGTAATATACTGATCTTGCAAGTTCAACAAAATCTGTACCAAAGGATTCTTGTCTTTCACATTCACGAATAAGATCTTCAATGTTCCATAAAGTTTTATTTACATTAAGTAGATCTTCATGTAAAAACTTTAATTCTTTTACAACTGCATGATCATCCTTAAATTCAGCGTAAATAGATTCAACTATATTTAATAGATAATCATACTCTTTCTGTATGTTTACCAGTTTCTCTGTGTCTGTAATCTGATCAAGTTTAATTTTTAAAATAGTTAACTTATCGATAATTTCACCGTTAGATACTTCTATTTTCATGTGTTATGATTTTTGCTCAAATGGCTTGGTTAATAATTCTGCGGCTGCAGCTACAAATACTGAATCTCTTACACTTAATACTCCTGCACCTTGAGCTGCATTAGCGGCCTGAATTAAGATGTTGAGTGCCTGTACTTCTGTCATAGATTTTACCTCTTCAAATGGTGAAATCTGTGGTTTTTCTTGAGTTGCTTGTTCTGACATTATATAATTGTTTAATAGTTATATTAAAAAAAGTATGTTAGTTTCAATTATAGTGATAGTAACATATCTATTAATTCTCTTTGAGGAAATACGTCTGACTTACCTGCTCTAACTTGGCCATGTGTCAAAATACCCTTTATCTTACCTCTACTAAGGTCTTCCTTATAATTAAATACGCTTGGATTTCCATTGGCTAAATATGATACCGATTGTCTGTCATATTGCTTAGTACTTTCTATTAACATTTTGATAATACCTTCTTTTAAATTGATACCATGTTTTTCTGATAATAATAATAAAAGAGCTTTAGTGGATTTTATTTGTTCTTTTGAATATTTATGGTAATATTTGTAACCCTTGTATTCCACGTCTAATCTACAAACTTGAGATTCATGCACTTCTGCGCCATACCACGTATAAAACTTGCCGCTTTCTTCTGTTAAATATCCAGCTGAACATATTTCTATACTAATACTACCCTTGTGCATTTTTGAAGATTTAACAGAACCCAAATGATAACCCCAATACTCATCTTTAATGGCTTGTAGAATTTTACCGTCCCATTTTAAATCTTCTTCAGTTGCTAAATCCATATTAACAGTAGATGAAACTCCACCTATAACATAATGAGTTCCAACTCTACCTCTTTGATCTCTAGACCATTGATCTATTACTTTTTTTGGATTATGTCTGCCGGCAGTGTGATGTAAAAATATCCATTCTTTTGGTGTAATCTCTTTTACATATTCTCCGTCAGGTAAAGGATATTGTTGTATCCATGATGCTCCTGTTGTTACATCAGTATCGGCTTCAAGTTCTAATGGATTGTAGTCTAATTTTAACCATGTCATAGGTCCAACAACACCATCAGGTTTTAGATTATTTTTCTTTTGAAAATCTACTACCGAAGTTCTTGTGTTTGGGCCAAATACACCATCAGCATCGATGTTTAGTAACTCTTGCAGTATTCTTACTAAATCACCGTTTTGACCTATTTTTAAAACGTATTTACTTTGCATAATTCTTCTGTTTTCTTGTAGAATCTTTCTATTAAATTATATATTTCCTTTCTATTAGTAGACCTATGTCTAAAAGAAAAGACTTCTTTCATATTAGACTTATCTATTATTTTATATGTAATAGAAATTTCTGGTCTTTGCTTATTTTTAGAAGACATATTTTTAATAGAAGATATTTGTTGTTTAGCCTTGCCACAATAACCATGATGAACACTAACGTAAGCGCTCAGTGTCCATTTGGGATGATCATCCAGTGATAGATAATAATGCATAGATTTTAATTCATTAGTAATTAGATATAATGAATGAATTGTATTGGGATTTTCATTCATAACCTTAGTAAAAGTATCTCTTTCTAAAGGTTTTGAAATATAAAGATTTTCAATATCAATTTTTAATCTACTTATTTGCATTTTTTCTTTTTATAAAAGCTTCCATTTCTTCTTTAGCTTTTTTATCCATAGCCTCTTTCCAAAGTTGATCTTCTGATTTTACTTTAGGTTCTTCTTGTGGAAGATGCGGTGTTTCTATTTTCTGTACAATAGAACCGACAGAAGTTGGATTAATTTCTTCTTGTTCTGGTAGTATTTCCTTATATTTTTCAGCTGCATCTACCAAGGTTTCAATAGGATCGTTTGGGCTTTCAACAGCATCAATAATAGCATTAACATCCTCATCAGTAAAGTCAGATACCATATCATTCATAACTTGATCTAGTGCATGATCTTCGTCCCATTCTTCATCTTCTAAACCATCGTTTAATGTAGCATCTAATTCTTCTGTTAATTTTTCTTCAGTATCTGCTAATTCTTCTGGTGGATTTTTTAACCAAGATCCAGGTTCGTGACGATCTACATATGCATCATATTCTTCACCTAACCCCTTTGAAATATCGTTCCATGCTTCTAGCTCTTCTTCTTTGTCTATATTCGCAAATGAATTTTTATTAATAGGTTTATCTAGAATGTCTTCAAAAAATTCATCTGAAGGTTTAGTTTCAAATCCATCTAAATCTTCTTCAGAATCAATATTTCCTAAAATACCTTCAGAAATTAAATCATCCTCATCTTCATCTTCTGGTTTAATATAATCTACTAGAGATTTAATAAATCCTAATGCAATTAAAGGTAAAATAGCACCTGAAACAAATGCTAAAATTCTTTTTTGATCAATTACATCTTCTTCTATTAAATTAAATAATTCTGACCATGAATTAAAATCTGTTAAATTAATAAACGCATAATACATATTACCTTGCATTTGCATTAATGTAATAGCAATAAATAATGACCAAACTATTGTTTTGTTCATTTTCTTTAGGATTACCAAAGAAGCTAAAGAAGCTGCAGCTCCAATCTCAAATCCAATTGCTAGTGTGACTGCTAACCAATATGGGTTAGACAATTCAAAAAAGTCAATTACGTGTATTGTAGAAATTACAGATACTAACGCATATAAACTAACAAATGTTCCTATTACAAATCTTTTTACTAGTGTATCTTTCATAATTATTTTATTTTATTTGTCCCATTTATGTAAAGGGCACTTAGAACTAGGTGACATTGATTTTGCAGAAATATTACATCCACATCCTCTTGCCACTTCACCTGTTATATTATTTGTCATAGATTTTCTAGGGTCACATGTGTTACCGGTTCTCATATAACATGTATTACAATGCAACAATCTCTTTTCGCTAAGAGCCTTTGTTTCATCATCCAACATACCAAAAGCATCCTTAATCCTGTTACCCCATCCTGACAATATCTGACTAATTTGTGAAGCTTCAGACTCTGGTGTTGAAATGGGCTGAGGTTTGTTTAAATCCTCATTAAAATTTTGTGTTTTATCTTCAGATGCCATGATTAGTCTTCTTTTTCTTCTAGTGCATTAATAGAAATTCTTTCTTTATCTGAGATCTCTTCAATTCTCAATGTTTTCCAAGCTGGAACTGTTTTGATTAAGAAAATCATTCTTTCTTCGTTTACGATTTGAGAAGCCAATGTGTCAATTTCTGCTTCAGTTGCTCTTAATTCTTTTTTAACTTTTGTTAATTCAGAATCAATTCCACATGATTTAAAATAGGTTAGAACTAAAAGTGCTAAAATTATTTTTGTTCCGTGATTAGCTAAAAATGTGTTAAATTTATTCATAATATTGATTTATTTTTATAGGTTATTTATCTCGTTTATTTTTTGAGGTGTCAAAGCTTTCAAAAATGCTACAAAAAGTTTAATACATGCATCTACATCTTTTTTATGTGCCATCTCAACCGTGGTATGCATATACTTAAGCGGAGTTGCTAAAATCGCAGTTGGTGTATTCTCCATAAAGAATGCCATAGTGTCATTACCCATTGATCCAACTGTTAATTGAACTGGTATCTTTTTGTCCTTTGCAATCTCTCTTAACATCTTATTAATTTCTCTGTGGTTTTGTGCAGTGTATTCTAAACACGGTCCTAATCCACCTTTGTTATCTCCGTCTTTTGCCTTATCGATTTTAGGTGTATTGGTATTATGACAAACATCGTGCACTAGAGCAAGATCTGCTTTTAATTCTTTAGCAATCTTTTTGGCTCCGTGAAGACCAACCTCTTCTTGAACAGAGTTAACAACATACAGATCATATGGTAGTTTAATACCTTTCTTGACAATAGTCCTGAGAGCTTCGGCGATGATATAACCACCGATCTTATTATCTAATGATCTACCAACATAGTAGTCCCCAATCTCTTCCAATTGAGTATCAAACGTAATTAGATTTCCTACTTCAACACCAGCTTCTAATACAGATGCTTTGTTTTTAAGACCACAATCTACCCATAATTCATGTTGATCATAACCCATTGATGTGTATTCTTTTCTCGTGTGTATTGCTGGCCACCCAAAAACTCCACGAACTTTTTTACCATCATGTGTATGAATCATTACAGTTTTTGAAGGTGCAATCATATTGTCTGAACCACCATGACGTTTAACTCTGATCATACCTGTTTTTTCAATATTGGTAATAATCCAGGCTATTTCATCACAATGTGCTTCGATAACAACTTTATGTGTGTTTACATTAAGGGTTTCGTATTTGTTTAATTTACTCTTAAGCACACCATACGAAGTTCCATATGCATCTTGTTTTAGAAAGTCAACATATGGTTTAATATAATCTGACCAGATTTGTTGGCCTTCAGCTTCTTGTGCAACTGGAGAGTATGCATTTAAGTAATTATATAAAAATTCTTTATTCTTTTTCATGTTACACTTTTTTGATATCTTTAATAATATCTTTTTTTACTATGTTTAAATATTTTGCCCTCTTTTCATCAGATACAAATGGAACTGACCAAAACTGCTTAGTCTTTGTCCATCTATTTAAGTTCCATCCAAACACAAATGAATAAACTCCCATAACCAATCTTAATTTGACTGAATTTAAATATAATGTAATAACCGGAAGTGATGGTGCTCCGTGTGTAATATATGTTCTAACCTTTTTATCTTTTAAAAATGGTTTAGGATATGCATATTTACCGATAATTGGTACAAATTTATACGCAAATCCAGGTGTCATAACCTCATCAAAAAAGATTTCTAATCTTGGTGTTAATCTAAACCACCAAACTGGTGATATAAAATAAATGCGATCAGACCAAGTAACTTCATTTTGATATCCTTTAATAAGCTTTTTTCTAGACTGAGAATAATCGTCTCTATATAGATCGAGAACTCTAATCTCTTCTTTGTTTTCTTTTAAAGTTTTTAAGATAGTCTTATATATGCCGTTATAACAAAAAGATTTCTTATCTGGGTGTGCAATTACTATTAAATTTTTCATCTATTTGCTTTTTGGTTTTTTGATTTAAATACCTTTAAGTTCTTTAAACATCCTTCTTCTTCTCATAAATTCTTTTGAATAGAATTCTAAATCTGATTGTGTAAGTGTAAAACATTGTGGAATATTATCCTCTTCGTTTGCTATCCAAATTTCACCACCATCTGCTTTAATACCTGTCATGTCCCAATATGCAATAAAGTAAGCTCCACATTGAATGAAATAATCTTGAATCCAATCTTCTCTTTTTGGTCTTCTACTGTTCTTGTAATCAATGATAGTTATTTTACCATCAATCATTTTAGAAATGTTATCTACAGTTCCTGCCCATCCTCCACCTTTAGTGGTCCATAAGAAAGTTTCTGCTTCTAAAACTTCAACTACTCTGTCAAAATAATCAGAACTATTAAAATAGAATTTATAAAAGAATTTCCAAGCTTCTGCTAAGTAGAGTGCTCCGTTCTCTTCATCACTGAATTGGTTACACTCATCGTCTTCTTTCGCTAAATCTTTAAGAATAATAAGTCTTTCTGAAGCATCACCAGAAGTACCCTTATACAGTTCTATGAGTCTGTGCATAATAGTACCTCTGTTCATTGAAAGTTCAGATATGCGTTTTGCTTCTGCTTCACCCACCTTTTTCTTCCACTTTTCAAGACCAGACATATCTTTGGTATTACCCAAAATAGTAGTAACTGAGGGCAACTTAGCTATTACTTTGTCATCTTCAGTTACTTGATAAAAGCGAAGTCCATCTTCGTGGACCCTATTTATTTCGTAGTTATTCAAACTCGTTTGATTTAATCCTCTTAGTAAAAATCCAAATAATTAAATAGACTAATACACTAGGAAAGTTTCCAAATAAAAATATAATTCTAAATATAATTGAAGGCATTCCGAATAGATCACCTAATCCTTCACAAATACCACCGATATAACCGCCTCTTCTATAAAATTTACCCATTATCAACTAGTTACAAAAACTGTAAATTTATCCCAAAGCGCAGTCCAAATATGTAAATTAGCATAGATAAATTTGTAAATTACAAAGAATAAAAAACCTACGAACGATGATTTTAATATATTTCCTATGATAGGCAATAATGAAAGTTCATCGAAAACAGGCCATAAGATAACTAGATAAGAAACTGGAGATACCTTCTGTATTTGAGGGTATACCATATCTGCTAATCCAATTTGTAACATAAAATTACCATAGGTTGAAATCTTATTTAAAACATATGCTTGTTGTATTTCACCCGAGGCTGTTTGTACTTCTTCTGGTAAATTAACAACACCATAAATTCTACCCAACCAATCAACTCTTAATTGAAAATCTTTGTTTAATTGATCAGTATATTCTTTAGCGGTTCTACGAAATATCCACCATATTCTAATATCTTTGGCAAGTTCTCGCCAATATGTAAATGTACTTAAAAACCATTTTCCCATAATTAATTAATTTTAGTGAATTCTTTTAATTGTTGAAGAGTTTGATTACCTACTGCAGAATCTATTACTTCACCGTTTTCCATATAAAATATAGAAGGTATTGATCTAACACCAAATACTTTAGAAAGTTCTTGTTCTTCTTCTACGTTGATTTTAATAACCTTAACTTCAGATACTTCATCTTGATATTTCTCTAATTGTTTACCTAACATTTTACAAGGTCCACACCAATCAGCATAAAAATCAACAAGTACTTTTCCTTCTTTTAATTGTTCTTTTAATTCCATATATTTTAATATTGCATTATCCATTCCGTTAATAATTCGTTGTCAGTCAATCTGATAAACGTATCCAGGTCCATACTAATAGCAACTTGACCTTCAATTGTTAATATTTTTGTATATTCTACTGAATCTTCAAATCTTTGTTCAGCATCACCATTGTAAAGTTCATCGCTAATCTTGATTAAGTTTTCAATAGATTCCTCTTGAATCCAAATTTGTATGTTCATAATTTAAGTTTAGTTATTATACGTAATATATTTATATAGTTTCATTTAGATCTATTTTAACATCTAAATACTCTTGTTCTGACATAGATAAAAAGTTAAAGTAACTTAAAGATTCTATTGCTTGATCTATATTACTTATTCTAGATATCATATCCGTATATTTTTTGGAATACTCAATACCTCTTCTGTCTGTTTTAACTAAATATTTCCCAAGTTTAATTATTTTGCCATATGTGGGTTTAGATGTTTCTAGTAAATTATATTCGAATTGGATTTTATCATCTATCACTTTTTTATAATAACCTATTTTGATCATAACATGTGAATCATCTTGGTTTCTCATTAAATTAGTTGGCAAAGGGTGTATTTTATTGACTACACATATATCCAACATTAAACCATACACATTAAGAGCTATATTATTTATAGTATCAATATCTGTCTCTACTAAAGACCAATCTGTTTGATCATTATAATTATAGACAAATGCTAAGTCTATGTCCCATGTCGGTTTATTGTATAAAAAACCACCAACTATGTGAATATTATATTTTTCTGCTAATGGTTGTATATCTTTATCTAAAAAGAAATTTCTAACTCTATCGTATGTCGGCCTAGGCCATGGTTTAGTAGTTGTAACTGAACCTATTTGATAGAAAAAACTATTCATTTATTACTTTTTCATATGCTGATGGGCTTGGTAAACCACTGTAATAATCCCAATCTTTTAGATTATCATCATGTAGTACTTCCTGCCATTTTGGATCATACCAAAACATTCTTCCATTCTTGTCTTTTATTTTCAACATTTTAGGATTTCCATAACACAACATAAATTTCTCTTGAATTGCATTTTCTCCAAACGGGTTATCCCAGTCTTTAATACTGCCTCCTCCTTTTGCATATGCCAACATTGGAATATCTCTACACAATTCTAGAATATCTGGATATTTTTTTAATTGTTGATTTGCCGGTAAAAATGGATTAACATTTCCCATTCTATAAATAATCTCTGCTCGTAAATAATTGCCAATACCGTTGAACCATTTTTGGTCCATCAATATTTCATAAAGGGGTTTATTAAATACTTTACGATCTATATTGTTGATTATATTGGATTTAAACTCTTCAAACTCAGTGGTTGGATCAGGTCCTCTGTCCTCATTCCAACTCAGACCTTGTGTCCATTTACCAAATCGCCTAACATCTACAAATGATAATGTAGTTCCATCCTTTCTAAAAAATTTAAGATGTGCATGTTTTGGTTCTTGACCAGTATTAGTAACCTTAAAATGACCGCTCATGCCCATAGTTATTCTAATAGGAATAATTGCTTCACTATCATCATCTTTAATATACATTACAATTTCTTTGCCTTTACTTTCAGCCGTAATTTTAAAGTATTTAAATGGAATATCTAATTCTGTTCCTTTATGTTGAGGATTCTTTTTTACGTTCGTATAAACAATACCGCTTGATGCTTGATTTACATAATCTGCTGTTAGTTTAAGTTCTGCTAATTCAGGCATTTTCTACTTGTTTTGAGTTTAATAATTCTTCGATATGGTTTGAAAAATCAACGTAACTTGTTTTTCCGCCAATGTTCCATGTAGTTAATTCATTGATTGTGTATTCTACATCATAAGTTTTCCAATCATATAACGTAAAGATATCTCCATTGAATTCAAATACCCATTCAAATTGAACTTTACCATCACCACTTTCTTGATTAAATGTTGGTTGGCCAAAAGCCTTGATTAAATCTGAATATTTTGTGTTGTGTAAATAACCTTTAAGTGAGGTTCCGGTTGTTACGTTTAATGCGTATTCAGCGTCTTGAAGTTTTTCTAAGTAATTTTTCATGTTCTTATGGTTTTAATTATACTGCTAATATACCACAAATTATTGACATAAAAAAACTTTTATATGTTTATTTTTTACCGTGATGTATTAATATGTGATCATCAAAATATTGATCAAACATTTCATTCCATTCTTTTGTTTCCATTAGAGTAACATGTAAATTTGTACCGTCTGGAAAGGCATTACTCGATAAACCCTTTGGTACCGTAAAAATAACTACACCATCTTCTACTAAATATGATTTTATTTCAGTCAATAATTCTGGTAATTCTTCAATAGGAACATGTTCTAAAACTTCAGTACACATAACAATATCAAATTTACCAGTTGGCTTTATGTCATATAATGGGTGTGCAGGGTCATATCTGTAAAATCCACGTAATTTTTTACCGAAATGATGGGTTGCAGTTGTCATATCCTTTCTACCAGGAATCGGAACATTTAAATGCCAATGTACTGAAGATCCACAACCAAAATCTAAAACTGTAGCTGAACCTCTTTTATCCATTTCGTAATCGAGTTCATCATAAATCATTCTAATACCTCCGCCATCAAAAACGGTTTTTTCTCTTAGGCTAGTTTCTTTACCATCTCTAAGAAAGGGTTTACCATCAAATATGTCTTTGTAATATTGTAAATATTTACTCATTAACCTGTTTTATTATATTATGCTTAACTGGCAGTCTATTATTATATTTATTTAACTTAATTTGTTTCATAAAACTAAAAAAGCATGAGACTAAAAATTCTCAGGCCAATTATTTTACAGTTTTTTTACTTCATACGGTCAACATTATGCGAATCCTAAATATACATACATTAAAATTCAACGATATGAAATCTTTATTATTGTGTTTATTACTGTGCGCTTCATTATTTTCTCAAGGTCAATCAAAAGACACCTCAGAAAAATATACAATAGAACTCGCTGCTAACATTTCACACTACAGTTCGTTATCAATTAGTGTAGAAAAAGAATTTACTTATGGTAAATGGAAGTTTGGACCAAGAGTAGAGTTAGTTAACCTATTTGCGAATCAACCATATCTAGGCGAAGACTCTGCTTATTTTATGAATGCACAATTAAGAATTAGATTAGTACAGATAGAATATCAAGTAAATCCTCACTTGAGAGTAGGTATTGCTCCTTTTTGGATGCTTGGACCTTTACCTAAAAATGGTTTTTATAAAACACCTTCTTCGATCTATGCACATATACAACTTAAAGAAGGCCTTTCTTTAGAAACTAGTATTACAACATCTAGTCAAGAATTAATTCAATTATCCTTTAGAAAGACGATTTAAAGGATCCGTCTCATCTTTTTTATTGTTTCATAAAAAAAGGCCTACAAATTAATGTAGACCTTTAAGTGGAGAATATCGGAGTCGAACCGATGACCTCCTGCGTGCAAGGCAGGCGCTCTAGCCAGCTGAGCTAATTCCCCTAATAAGGGTTTTGCCCTTATTTAGTTGTCCAATACGATTAAGTTAAACTCTCTCGGTTGGTACATAATTATATATCAATTATGCATTACTAACAAAAGCCTCCTGTGAAAAAAAAATAAAAATAAAAAAACTCATTTTATTACTTTTTTTACAGAAGGCTCTGTTTGATAAAAAAGGAAGGGACGTGTACTAGAGTATACCAGCTCTAGAAGATCATCCAATTGTAATGATTACTGCATACCAACCAACTTTACTTTTATTTCAAGTTCATCTCAAGACTGTTAATCTCGTTGATGCGCCAATTCGTGTGGCTTTAGTTGTACCTTATCCCCTATTGGATAGGATTATTCGGTCACTTGGGCAAGATTTCCTCTCGGGTACTTGCAATGCTCTTGGAAAAATAGGTTTATGTAGTTTTCCTGATCTACCACCATCTACTATTTCAAGTCTTAACTACTCACTTCTGCAATTAAGTCAGAACTTGTCTGATGTCTGGTGTGCCTTAACCCCTCTTTCCTCAGGGTTTATTCGGCAATACACTCACATTATCAATGATCAGTCTCTAATGTGCCTTCCCAATATTTTAAAGAACGTTTCCTTGGTACTTTATGTATACCAATTAAATTTATGCGTTGTTAGCTGCGCTAACTGCAACTCTTACATCTTGTGCCAATGCTTTGATAGTTTGCATTGATTTACGAACTCTCGTTCCAGCTGCTTTGTTACCTTTTTCTGTGAATTTTGCCGCATCATCTTGGATGTTAGTTAATTCTTCTTGTAATTGATTTAATAATTCTTGCATGTTTATTGTTTTTAAATTTATACTTGTTATACAGGTTGGTTGATATTTGTTTCAACCTTTTTCTATATTTTATTCATTTATTTGATGAGCTCTTTCAATACCAGCTCTAATTATAAGTTCTGCCTTTACGTCTTCTGCTGAAATAGGTGTTCCATCTACCTGAGATTTATATAGTTCGTGATATTTACCTTGAACTACAAGCTCGTATTTTTTATTGTTATTTATTGTTGAAAATTTAATAATCATACAAGAAGGTGTTGGTAAATTTATCGATAGGATATCGACTACAGTATTTTCGTACTTTTTAACCCTGTTCTGTGCTCTTTCTAAACGACGTTTCCAAAATTTATATAGAAACCCATTTCCTGATATTGTAAATGTTGCCATGTGATTTATAATAGTGGTCCAAAAGAACCTGATTTAATTGCTGATTTCATTCTTTGATCTTCCAACCAAAGCATATATTTAAAAAACTTACTAATTGATTTTATAATTCTATTCATCTCGTTCTATTATATTTCCATTATCGTCCATTTCTGGAGCGTTCTTGAGTTCGCGGATAATTCCAGCCCAGATACAAACAAATAATGCTATTGCTAATCCCACCATTTTTCTATGTTTTCTTGTAATATTTTAAATAGTAATTTATGAGCTCTTTCTTGGTTAACATATGCAATATTCATTGCTATTGATTTTTTAACATCATTAGCATCTTTGCCATCTAAATTAAAAGGACCCGATCCATTCATTACTTTTTTATAACTTAATGGATATTTTGCAAAATATTTATCAAAGTCCTCGTGCAGTGTTCTACTATTCCAATCGCTATAACCTTCTTTTGTTGATGGGGTAAACCAATGTTTGTCCTTATGATAGTCCGTATATTCAGAACTATAAAATTCATCACTAACTTTATTGATTAAACGAGCACATGTCATCATAATCTCAGCGTCTCTTTTAGCACCTTCATGCCAATCTCTACCTCCAATATATTTTGATTGTGCCTTAAGTTTATGTTCAAGTATTGTGTAAATGTATCGATGATCCCAATTGCGGTCTTTCCAGATGATAGGTAACCAATAGACAATATTCTTAACACCTGTTTTAAAGGTTTTACCTAAGTATTTACCATCATGATCCCACCACAATCTAATGTGGTTTAGTTTTCTAACTATCCAGGATCTAGATTCTCGCTCTTCAGCCCATTGTTCAAATATGTCTTTTTTTGGTTCCATCTTATTTTGTATCAATACCTAAAATAAAACTAAAGTCATTTGGATATTTCTTTTTTAATTCCTTTAAAATTATTTTATTATAGGTATATGCACCCTCTGGTGTCGTATGTGATTTATCTGTTGGTGAATAAAATTGCTTTGCCTGCTCTTCTCCTATTTCATTATTTAAATATAAGGACAATATTTCATTAGTATCTAAGAAACCTACTCCAGTTTCTTTTGCAATATCATTCATAATCTCTGCGTATTTAATAGACCACGTTCTTTTATGTTGGCCATCTTCCCAAGTATTTCTTGGTATCTGACTTAAGAAATAGAGTTTAACACCTTTCTCTTTGCATCGAGACGCTAATCTTCTTAAATACTCTCCGAATGTGTATACTCTATATTCTACTTTATAGTGTTCGTCATAAACTATTTCATAGTGATCATCTTTACCAAATAAAGATCCTCTTGCTCCAAAACCTCCGAAATCAGTTCTTGATAATGGTGATCTTTCTAATGTGCCAAAACATGCAAGCATTATATCACCTTCGTTAAGGTCAGACATAACGTAGTCTAACCATTTACCGGGTCTATTAAAAAAGTCTCTAATTCCCCAACCCACCATACATTTATTATGACCAGTACATTTGGTATTGTCTAAATATTCATTAACATATTCAGCCCATCCAATAGTATTGTCACCGCATTCTCTTATTTTAGAACCTGATGTTGAATCGCCTATAATTGTTAGTTTCATATCTTATATATTACATGTAGTCAGATGTGTCTATGTCCTCTTCGAATTCTTCACCATTTGAACCAAATTCCTCTGGATTTCCCCACTCACCGATGGCAGCATACAATATAGCATAGTTTTCGTTATCATCTACTGAAGCTTCGTTCCATCCATCTGCTTCATTATATACATACAACTCTGCACCGTTATCATCTTCCGACCAACGATATAAGATAGTTTCACCATTGATTTCGATTTCACCTTGCCAGGTTGTCATTTGGTATTTAATATACGCTTCGTCAATTACTTTAAATTTTGCCATTTTTAATTGTTTTTATATATTGTCTTGTTCGTTAATTTTTTCGATGAGCATTTTGTCCTTATCGGAGTCTTTAAACCAATGGTCAACTACTTTACCAAAGGCTCCGATTAGTGCTCCTAATAATAAGAGTAATATTTCTTTCCATTCACCAGAGATTTCAGTATCTGTGTGCATTGCATGTCCTATTCCTATAATAACACCGAAGAATGATAATACTATAATGAATGACATGACAACCCTGCCCAGTAACATTCTTTTAACTATATCTGTGAAATTCATAATTTATTTCTTTTTCTTTTTCTTTTTCTTACTACCACCGATACCGCCAATTATGTTACCAGCTTTTTTGCCAGCATTACCGACAGCATTACCAGCATCTCGTATAGGTTGAACAACTGGTTGAGCTGCTCTAGCTGCTGCATCTTTTTGTCTTTGTAATTCAGCTGCTGCTGCATCAGCTTCATCTTTTAATCTTTGAGCTTCTTGAGTTTTAAGTAATTCTGCTGCTGCATCAATCGCTTTATTGTTTGTTTCTACGATAGCATCATAAGCAGGATCTACATCAACAGTAACAGTTCCTTCAGTCTTTACACCTACAATAAGTGCTAAGTTTACTGAACCTCCTATAGTAATTGGTTTACTATCTTTGTTCCAATCTGGAACTTGATAACCACCGCCAATAGTTGCACCAACTTGTGCTCCTGCGGATACTGATGTGTTATTAGTTGCAGCAACTCCTAGTGCTTCGTTTGTGTAATATGTTTTCGTACCAGCACCTGCTTTAGCTCCAGCTATTGCACCACCCTCAAACCAACATCCGTCAGTACCTACATTAGCTTCACCACCTGCCCAAGCATAAAGTTCTGCATATGCATATAGCTCAACACCTGCTGCATGGTCACCATTTTCCATTTCTGCTTTTAAAGCAACCTCAGCTCTTAATTTTGCTTCTGCTACCGCTTCTATATAGAGATTACCTTTTCGGTAACCAACACCATATTTTGCAGATGCATTAGCTTCTGCTTTCATTAAAGCTTCACCTCTTAGAACAGTACCATTTGGATCTGTCCACTCACCTTGAGCATTTACATAGATTCCAGCACCTGCTCTATATTCTCCATTCAAACTAGTGTCCGTGTTGTTTGTTCCACCATCAGCATTAGCGTTAGCTCCTGCGTTTAAACTAGGTTTGTGTGGTTGTGTTTTGTTTTCTTCCATAATTTTTTATTTAGTTATTTTTTATTTCCTGTTATTTGATATGCTTCCCATAATTTATCTTGAGCCACACTAATTAGATCTTTAATCTCTGTTTCTATTTTGGCCACCGGATGCTGTTGCAAATGATCATCTATCATAGACATGATTACATGTAATCTATCCAACATTTCATGATAATGAAATTGATCTAATTCAGGTTTTTGGCTCATATATTTCTACTTAATATTTTAGCCTCTTCTTCTTTTACTAACTGATCAATATCACTCCAACACAATTCTATTTCATGTTGTTCTGAACCACCTTCTTCTATTTCCATAACACAAAGATCTAATAAACCATCAATTTCTGATTTTAAAGATGGAAATCTTTTAATAACCTCTTCTGCGTATTCTAGTAAATTTGTCATATTAAATTATATTTATTGTTACTTGATATATTGACCATAAAATAAATGATACCGCAATTACTTTGAATGTTATATCCATTATTTTATAATTGTTTTCAACGCTTTTTCTTGATCGACCTTGCCAATCTCTAGGGTTCCAATTGTCTTTCATGTTATTTATATTAAAAATAATTGTTTTGTTTAAATATCAAAGGATAAACTATAACCATTCAAGATTTCACGAATCTCATCGCGAAGTTTGTAATAAGCTTCTACTACAGCTTCGTTGTCATCATCTGTTGCATACTTACTTCTAGCTCGCAATTCTTGATCTAAATCCCACATTGCCATTTTCCATTTGCCACCGTTGATGGCATCTTCAAATTCAGTGCGGTCAAAGTTATCGCCGTTAAAATCAAATTCTAAAACTGCTTTCATTTCTCTTTGGTGTTAAAGGTTTCTAATATATGTAGAGCAAAGTCTGCCATCATATCATAATGGTAGTGAGAGTATATTTCTCCATCCTTTCTATTAGACTGAATAAAGTCATCAGTCATAGATAAAATTTTGTCGTGTGTCATTTCTCTTCGGTGTTAAATTTATCCCAACAATCTTCAATACTTCGGTTGAGGTTTATTCTACACTCTCGCTCATATTCCCAAGCAAACTCACACATCACCTCCTTTTCTTTCTCAAGCAGTTTTCTTGCTTTTTCCCTTAATGCATAGATGCTCCGTTCACCCTCCGTGAGCATATAAGTCATATCATCAATCAACTCTTGTATTGGTGTTTTCATCTCTCTTTGGTGTTAAAGGTTTCTTCTAATTCTTCTAATTGTTTTTCAAAGCGTTCAACACTACCCCAAATAATAGATGCTTCTGGGTCTAGTGCTTTAATTTGTTCAACTAATTCTTTTTGGCGACCTCTACTATAAAATCTATTCTCGATAGCACTTGCTAATTCTTGTAGGTGTTCTGGCGCATGAATACTGATTCGTAAATCATAATCAGACCATTTTGTTTTCCAATCAACAAAAGCAATGCCTTTAGTAAGCTTTCGTTGTAGATTGTGTAATCTTCTATTACGAACTCTAACAATACTTCTATCGCTTCCAAATACATCCAAGAATCGTAAGAACCATCTCGGACACCATTTTGGACGAGCTTCATAATCTAATGCAAGAACTAATGGATAGAGTGATTTAAAGTAAACACTGTTCTCATTCCAAACTGAAGTTCCTAAATAACCATACTTCTCAGCAAAGTCTTTAGGAAAGAAGATGTAACGTAAATCACCCCATTCCAAACTACGAGTATGAATCATACCTTTCTTACGACCCTTCCAAAATAAAAATGAGTATTTCAGACTAGTTAGTCGCTCTTTAAATGTTGGTGGTGTATAAAATTTATTGCTACGTTTCATATTGTTTATATAAACGTTATGTCATTTGTTTCAGAATCCCAATCTATAGTTAATGGTTTATTAACCTGATCATATCTTTCGTTTATGACTGCAGCATTAATAAAATGTGTTCCATTATGAAATTTATAACCATAACTACCATGAATATGACCAAATACGTGGATTTTTGGTGGTTGCGCATCAACTTTAACTCTCAATAATTCACAACCCAAATCTCCTTCATTATATGGAGGTCCACTCACATCTAAGTGTCCTTGCGGTGGTCCATGTGTAATGAGAATATCTGTGTCTTTTGGAATTTCATCCCATGTCTCTTTTAGTGTAATTCCACACCTTGGCAAATTAAAAGCCCAATTGTAGAATTCCGGTTGCCAAGGACTACCATAGATTTTAACGCTCTTGTCAGTATCTAAGTTATATAGTCCAAAAAGCTCATCTTCTAAATAGATAATATTAGGAAACTGATCCAATATAGATTTAACCTGATCTGGCTTATTTTCAAAAGCTCTGTCATGATTACCAGCAATAAAGACTTTTTTATCATACTGTTTTTGACCGGCAAACCATTCACAAAAATCTTCAATTTCATAATTGACATAACCACTGTTCATAATGTCACCTGCATGAATTAATAAGTCTCCACCTGGTAATTGACCTTCCAATTCCCAATGTTTGGTGTGTGTATCTGATATAAATGTTATTCTCATTTTTGTTTTGGCTTAATTAAGCAGTCTATACATATATTAGTTAGTATTAAACCGCTTGGTATTTTTTCACCGCATAGGTTACATGTATGATGGAAGTCTTCGTTGTCCATTTTAACTATATTAAGATTGCTTCTATTGTTTATTCCAGCCACCTAATGGCATAATTTCTTCACCCGTACCCATTGGGTATTTTTCATTAACCCACTCTTCTCGACCGTTAGCAATACCCATGATCTTAATATTAGGATTATTAGCTATGATTCTGGTTTTATTAATAGCTTCCTCATTAGATTCGGCCATCACACATACTGAAAAATCTTTGTATTTGTTAAAGGCTTTTTCCATGTGAAGCGCATCTTCATAATGTAAATAATAAACTACTATTGGTTTTTTCATGTGGTGATTTTTTGTGGACCCAGTAGGGCTCGAACCTACGACCTACGCATTATGAGTGCGGCGCTCTAACCAACTGAGCTATGAGTCCTAATCTTATCTTTGACTTAAAGACAAGTTTTATATGTTAGTTTGGCTATTTAGTTTCATGGTAAGTAATTTATTTTCCATTCGTGTAATCTGAAGAAGACTTTATGTTCATATACAACTCTAATGTATTATTTAAAGATTTCTCGTCCATTTCATATATAAAGTTCATATCTATTGGCATTTTATATGATTTAGAAAGTTCTTCTATTTTTAATATCTTAGCTGCTCGTGTATTTAAGTTTTTAAGAAGTTCTTGTTCAAATGTTGTTAGATTATTTTCGTTTTTTGACATGGGATTATTTGTTAGATGATTGTTTAGTTTTACGATAATTTACTACTGCACGAGCTAGTCGATCTAAGCGTTCTTGTGGATTATGAACCATCACACGGGCAGTGGTTTCATAAATGTTTCCATTATACTCAGATACGTAATATCCTTTACTCTGTGGATTTAATTGGTAAATAGTCTCCATCATCTTACCAGATCTCCATGAGCGGGTCTTGTATGATCGGCGAATATATCCAGATTCATAACTTAGATAATCACACCCAGTCACTGGATCATGATAACAAATAGTTCCATTGTCAGCTTGACGCTGAGAAGTTAATTCAATACACTTAAGGGTTTCTAATTTATTCATTTTGTTTTTGCTTTGTTGATTATTACTCTACTAATATAACACTTTCCAGTGACATAAAAAAATTATTCGAAGATTATTTTCATTTTATTTTCACTCACTCGACCCGATTCAATAGTCTCTTGAACTACCTTTTGGAAATTAGGTGTAATAATTGGAAAATCATACTCTCCACCTAAAATACGTCTCACTTCAGCATATCTAATTTTAGCGCTATCATAAGATCTATCTAGTTTTTCAGCTATATCTTTAAAAATTAAAGATTCATCTTGACGTGTATAGTTGTCGAGATACATTTTCATCCACGTTCTGGCCTCTTCAATAGACCAATCTTGATTTTGTTTTTTCATTATACAGTAATTAATTCGTTCTTTTTTGATTTAATATGTTTACAGTCACCTCGATGAAACATCTTGGCTGGACATGTACAGTCCCAACGGCCACTTTTTTCAGTAACTTCATAGAATTTACCGGGTTTCGAGGCTTCAACTTGCCACGATCTGTTTTCAGTTTTAGTGACTATTGGAGTAGTCTTTGGTTTTACTACTTTAGCACTTGGATGAAACTTAATCTGTTCTCTAGTAGTTCCTTCTGGCACAGGGTGCCAACCGGGACATACATAAGTACCTGAATTAGTAGTTACAAGTCCAAAAACTTCTCCATATTGATCACTTGGCGGAAATGTATAGATTTTCATATTTTTTAAAGTTCAAAGTTTTCTTGAAGTTCTTTGATTAACTTTTTAATCTCTTTTTTATTAAGAGCAATGTGTGTAAAGAAGTCTCCTTGAGATCTCATTGTAAATTGTACTTTCATACCTTCTTTACCTCCACTGAATCTTGTCAATGACATTTCAGTGTTTTCCATTTCATTTGTCTTTTGACTGTGAAATTGACCTTTAATTGTTTTTAATTCTGTTGACATAACTTTAACTGTTTTAATTATACTACTAATATACCACTAATTTTTGACATAAAAAAATCCGGATGAAAATAATTTCACCCGGATTTAAAGAAGTTACGAACAATTTTAAATTTTAGATTTAAACTCTTTTAAAAAGAGACATCTTTCATATTCTTCTTGTTTTTCAAAATATTTAATCATTTCATCTAGGTCTTCAATGGTAGGTTTTTCTCCAGGTTCAATGAAGAATACAGGTAACATATCTTCTGGAAAATCTTCGCCATCTTTAACAACTAAAAACGAAATATAAGTTAATAACTGTTCTAACGTGGCTGCTCCAGAAAGAAGCTGATATGTATTTTCTATAGATTGTCCGTACATTTTCATTTTATTTACTCCAAACTAATTGATCATTAACGTATATTGTTTCAATGCGACTGTTCTTTTTTAGTATCGCATTAATATATGCCTTTGGATTTTTAACTTTATCGTATGCCTTAGTAGTTCCGTCGGATTCGTTAATAACGACCACTGAACCACCTGGAACTAAACTTAGTGAATTGGTCCTAAAAGTATCACTTACAAAATATCCCATATTGTTTTAAATTAAATGCCACCTTTTTGCTGACATGATAATAACTTCTTCATTACTAAGTGAAGGATTATCTCTTAGTATATCCATTGCTGTAAACATAATTTGTTCCCTCAAACCACTAGTTCTAGCTAGTTTAAGAACATGTGACATTTTTGTTGGGTCAAAATCATATGCACCTTGTTCTTTTAGTTCCATGTATTTTGTG
>Ga0209601_1000249_pt1 | contig 43636 bp, 45 predicted proteins | sample COGITO_mtgs_1104_4_FD_184796 | JGI IMG/M metagenome (GOLD analysis project Ga0209601, IMG submission 184796) | Pelagic marine microbial communities from North Sea - COGITO_mtgs_110426 (SPAdes) (version 2) | ecosystem: Environmental > Aquatic > Marine > Epipelagic ...
GTTCACAGGAATAGTATTTAAAAGCCCCTTTGTTCCGATATAAATAATCGCTACTTGCCTTTCTACACTCATCGGAGAATTAACAGCCTGTTTGAGTATCTCAACATTCCGCCGCCCCTTATTGATGACATTCATAGTTGCAGCATCTAAATCTGAACCAAATTTTGCAAAAGCCTCTAATTCCCTGTACTGAGCCTGGTCAAGCTTTAGCGTTCCCGCTACCTTTTTCATTGGCTTGATTTGGGCAGATCCTCCAACACGAGAAACCGATATACCTACATTAATTGCTGGCCTCACTCCGGAATTAAATAAATCCGCTTCTAAAAATATTTGACCATCCGTTATTGAAATAACATTTGTAGGAATATATGCAGATACGTCACCTGCTTGAGTTTCAATAATTGGCAATGCCGTCAATGAACCACCTCCTTTAACAAGCCCTTTTAAAGACTCAGGAAGATCATTCATTTGAGAAGCGATTGTGTCGTCCTTGATTACTTTAGCTGCTCGTTCTAAAAGTCTTGAATGCAGATAAAAAACATCTCCCGGATAGGCTTCACGACCAGGTGGTCGACGAAGCAATAATGATACCTCGCGATAAGCTACTGCTTGCTTGGACAAATCATCATATATAATTAAAGCAGGGCGACCCGTGTCCCGAAAATATTCTCCAATTGCAGCACCAGTAAATGGAGCGTAAAACTGAAGAGGTGCAGGGTCAGCGGCATTAGCAGCAACAATTGTTGTGTAAGCCATTGCCCCCTTTTCTTCAAGGTTTTTAGCTAGTGCCGCAATGGTAGAGCCTTTTTGACCAATGGCAACATAAATACAATATACTGGCTCCCCTTTATCATAAAACTCTTTTTGATTTATTATTGTATCAATCGCAACAGTTGTCTTTCCTGTTTGACGATCTCCAATGATCAATTCTCTTTGGCCTCTTCCAATTGGAATCATCGCATCAATTGCTTTAATCCCAGTTTGAAGTGGTTCATTAACTGGTTGGCGGTAAATTACTCCTGGAGCCTTTCTCTCCAATGGCATATTATATTTTTTACCTTCGATTGGTCCCTTTCCGTCAATAGGGTTTCCTAAAGTATCTACAACGCGACCAAGCATTCCCTCTCCAACATCAACTGATGCGATAACTCCGGTACGCTTTACGGTAGACCCTTCTTTAATTCCTTGAGCAGGGCCTAACAAAACTATCCCTACGTTGTCTTCTTCAAGGTTAAGAACGATACCTCTAAGGCCTGTTTCAAATTCAACCAATTCGCCCGATTGTGCATTTTCCATTCCATAGGCGCGGGCAATACCGTCTCCTACTTGTAATACTGTGCCAACTTCTTCAAGCTTAGCATCGGATGAAAATCCGGATAATTGCTGTCTCAAGATTGCTGAAATCTCTGCGGGTTTTACGTCTGCCATGGGTGTATATTATTTAAAAGTCAGCTATATATAAATTCTTATTAAATTCTTGCTCCAGTTGGCTCAAAGCCTCGGAAGCAGATGCGTTTATTTGTTGATCACCGACCCGGAGAATAAATCCACCTATTAGTTCAGGATCAATTTTCTCTTCAAGTAAAATACTTGATGTCTCTCCAAAGTTTAAAAGAGATAACAAGCGATCTTTCTGGTCTTTTAATAAAGGTGAAGACGAAGAAATCTGCGCTTTTATTATCTTGTTTTCCTTAAGATATTGGACAATGTATTTTTCAAATACTTCTTCCAGATGAGCTTCTCGGCCATGCTTGATAAGAAGGTTTACAAAGAGCATAGTGATTTCGCTCAGCTGATTGCTAAAAACCGCAGCAAATGTTTTTTCTTTTTGTTCAGGCTTTAAAATCGCGCTTTTTAAAAAATTCCTAAAATCACGACTCTCTTCAATAGCAGCCAATATTAAGTCACTATCAGCCTTTACGATATCCATCATTTGACGTTCTCGCGAAAGATCTAAAAGTGCCTTGGCATATCTTGTTGAAGCTCTTAGTGATTTCATTCTATCAATTCATTTTAACTTCATCCAAAGCACGAGAAACCATGGCTTCTTGAGCCCCGGGATCTTTTAGTTCTGATCGAAGAACACGCTCAGCCATTTCGATGGCCAATTTTGCTGCCTGATTTTTGACCTCAGTCATTGCTGCCAACTTCTCATTTTCAATTTGTTCTCGTGCGGAGACCATAACTTTCGAGGCTTCTTTTGAGGCCGCCTCTTTAGCTTCTGAGATTGTTTTTTCGCGCATCTCTCGAGCTTCTTTTAAGATTTGTTCTCTCTCTGTTCTGGCTTCTTTTAAAAGATCCTCATTGGAGGATTTCAATGACAATAAATCATTTTTCGCTTTTTCTGCAGCCTCAAGGGCTCCATCAATTGCTTCCTCACGTTCTTGTACCGCATTTAAAATTGGTTTCCAAGCGAACTTGGTTAACAAAAACAATAAAAGCATAAACGTAATTGACGTCCAAAAAATGAGGCCAAAGCCTGGTGTTACAATATCCATTGCATTTATTTTTTAATTAAGTAAAGCCAATTAAAGTCTCCCGCGAAAATAAATCACGGGCGACTTAGAGGAGTGATTTACTTTAAAAGTGATACTACGATACCAAACAAACCAGCGCCCTCTACTAGAGCTGCGGTGATAATCATATTAGATGAAATTTTGTTTGATGCTTCAGGATTTCTTGCAATGGCATCCATGGCATGTCCGCCAATTTGTCCAATACCGATTCCGATTCCGATAACTGCTAGTCCTGCTCCAAGTGCTGCGATACTTCCGGTCATAATTATAGGGTTTTGAAATTAAAGTTTATAGTTATAGTTAATGATGTTCTTCATGCATTGCCGCTCCAATGTAAAGAGCTGTCAATAAAGTAAAAATATATGCCTGTAATGCTGTTACCAAAATCTCTAAAACAGAAATAAAAAGAGTTAGTAAGACCGAGACCGGACTAACCAAGGCTGTTTCAAATATGAAAATTAATGAGATGAGACTTAAAACAATGATGTGACCCGCGGTAATGTTTGCAAATAAACGAATCATCAATGAAAATGGCTTTGTAAAAATTCCGATAAATTCAACAACAGCTAACAATGGTTTGACCGCAACAGGAACACCCGGCATCCAAAATATATGTGACCAATAATTTTTGTTTCCATTAATATTCGTAACAATCATTACTATAATTGCTAAAACCATGGTTACTGCAATATTACCCGTTACGTTTGCTCCCCCCGGGAACAGCGGAACTAAGCCCATCACATTATTAATCCAAATAAAGAAGAAAAAAGTTAGAAGAAGAGGCACAAACCTTTTGTAGTGTGGTCCAATATTTTCTTTTGCAATTTCATCACGGACAAAAATAATTATGGGCTCCATAAATGCTGCCACACCCTTCGGTGACCTGTGCGACTGTTGTCTTTTATAAAATCTTGCAACTGACAAAAAGAGCCACAAAATTATAATTGCACTTAGCAAAAGAGATGCAACATTCTTAGTAATTGATATGTCCCAAGGTTTGCTATTGGAAATTACATGTGTTGTCTCATTAAATTGGGCATAAATGCCATGCCCCGAAGGAATTTCTGAAGCATAATATATCTTGTTATGGAAATTTATAAAGCGCTGTCCTTTGATTTCGACAATATGCTTCCCCTCTGAGTCGTGGTGAAATGCCGATGATGAAAAAACAACAAGCCCTTTGTCAGTATATAATATAACTGGAAGTGGAATTCCTATTTCGTGACCTTTCCAGTCAAATAAATGCCATCCATGGCTATCAGCAATGTGGTGCATTATATCATCAGTAGGATCGTACGCTTTTTTTTCCTTGTCCAACGTAGACTCTTTTGCAGTATCACTTTCATGGACATCTACTTCCACATTTGTTGCCTGCATCACAGTGGATGCAAATAAAAACAGTAAAAAGAAACGGTTCAACTTCTTCAATGATATGCTTTTCAAAATGCGATGCAAAGATACTTGCTCGACCATAAAAAACCTACTGTTTCTTAACCCAAGAAATGGCAATTATTGTTTCCAAGAAAAGGCAATACAAATAAGTACCAACAAATTCAAGACTAACCTGATAATAATTATCAGCTTCCTTCAAAATTATTGGAATAATAATTATACCTACACCCAACAGCATGCGAATCAAACCTCCAAAAAAATAAATCGCCGCAAACTTTCCAGGAGTTGATTTATCTACTGACTGAGCAACCCCAAAAAGACTTATTCCTGTTCCTACCCAGTAAATATCTCCCAGCCAAAATGGCTGGCCCAGTCTCATAGTCTCAGAAAACAGAAAATGAAAAAAGAACAACAAGCTATAGCCGATGATTATTCTCGATACCCAAAAGTTCATTTGTTCATTTTTAAAGCTTGCCTTATGACCAATATTAACGCCAAAAATGTAAATAATAGTGATAATAACAAAGTTGCTAAAGGAGTTTCAGTATCGGACCATCTCCCGGCAATTAAATCTATTCGATAGCCTAAGTATGTACCGAACGAAATAAGTGCTGCCATTTGAAGTCCCATTCCTGAAAATCGCATGACATTTTTCATCTTTTTTAAAACTTAAGCTGCAGATATTTTTGTTTGGTGTTCTATTTTTGATGGAGGAGATGCTATTGCGGCCTTTCCATTATTCATTGTGCATGTTCCTGAAAATTGCGCGCCAGTCTCAACAGCTAACTTTCCTGTCATTATCTCTGCCTCAACATTTGCTGATTGTGATAAAGTTGTTAGCCCCTTGATTTCAAGTTTTCCTATCACGCGTCCAGAAATAGAAGCATCATTGGCTTTAACATGGCCATCAATTGTTCCTGTTGGTCCCACAACCAGCTTTCCTCCAACTGTTAGGTTGCCTTTGACTTGACCATCCACCCTAATGTCTCCTGGGGAGTTTATATGACCTTGAACCGTTGTCCTTTCTACAATTCTATTATGCTCCCCTGTTGTTTCGTTTTTTCGACTTGTGTTCATCATTGTAATCCGTATACTTTTTTTACAAAGCTGCGATAGCCTTCAATATCTTTATTAGTGTAAAAGTGAGAAAAATTTTGCACTGTTATAGGCCAATATTCAGCAGAGTATGGTTTTAAAAATTGAGTTACTGTTGTTGCTCGCATAACTTTGGTTCTGTAACTATTAACCTCGCTGGCGTTTTTAAATCCATCAATTGTGATTATTTGAGCAATATCAGCTAAAGGTAAGGGTCTAATGCTCATTGCGTTGCCAGCAAAATATTTTTGATGAAATCTGGCTAACGCGTTTCGAACATCATTTGGACTCCCATCTTTACTCAATATTATTATTAATTGATGAGGAATCCCGAGCGACTCTTTATATGGGCTTATATTCTCATCTATTTTGTTAACCGCGTTTGCTAAAGCCATTTTTATATTCCCTGCAGAAACAGCTTGTGGCGATTCCGGGTGCTGTTTCTCAACTAGAGTTAGTGCCTTAATGTATTCTTGTTCTCCATTTTTCCCACCAATTGCATGAGCATATAAAAGAGCAACTCTAGGAGCCTCAGGATCGCTCCAAATAGTTTTCTTCGAAAGCTCCAGCATTAGAGCCCATTTTCTTTCGCGGTAAAGCTCTGTTAAATTGATGAATTCTTTTGATGTTTTTACCTCTAGCGTATCGACCAATTGTGTTCCTAAAATTGTCTTAGCATAAAGAGATTCTGGAAACCTCTTTAAAATTTCTTTTTTTATAACCTCAGCTTTTCCCTGCTCTTCGCGAACTAATCTGAGCCTGTAAAGTGCGTAAAGCGCGTATGGCTCACGATCACATTTTGGGCACGCTGTGTCATCTGGACAAAATGAGATAAGTCTATTTATTTGGGCGAGCGCCATCTCGTAATCACCAATTTGGTCACGATAAATTGCCGCACTAGAGATTAAAGCCTTGCATATAATATTCTTGCACGAGTCTCTTCTAACTTCTGTTCTGGGAATTGCCAAAAGATACGTATTCACATTGTATGCGGGATCTAAATATGTAATTTCTTCTCCAATTTCTGAGTTTTGTAGATTAGGCCCACTATTTGATGTCATCGACCAATTACCAGAGGCGCTTTGGAGCCTCCAATTATCTACATTGGGTCTCTGTCCCCATTTTGCTGAAAACGCAGCTATTCCAGTGGCTCTTGCGACAGGATTATAGAAAAGCCAACCTCCAGCTGATGAACCTCCAGCTGTTGGCGCCGAAGTTGAAAGTAAATTCGATTTTGCTTGAAGCTCCGCGTTCAAAGCGTTTATTTTCGCGTTTTTAATGGCAAGCAACTCTTGCTCTTTAAGATCTTTTATATAAGCAGAGAAATAAGACCGAAGGACTGACTCGCTTTTATTTGATAAGGCTAAAAGTGAATCATTTCGATTAATTCTATTTATTTCTTCAACCAATGAGTTTAAACCTTTTCGCTTTTTATCAAGGGTTTTTCTAAGTTGGTGCTGTTTCGGCAAAAGAATAAATGCCGAATCTAAATCAACTTGAGAAGCCGAATAATTTCTATCATTAAAGTGGATCTCTCCCCTTTCAGAGTGTGCAATAGCCTTTAATATTGGCCTTTCATTAGACCCTAGGCCTATACATCTGCTTAAAAAATAAAGCTGTTGCTCTTTGTCTTCTTTATTTTTAGCAACGCTGGCTAAAGCATAATAAATCCGGTCTCTATATGAGCTGTTTTTTGGTTCTTTTAATAAATTATTCAGCTCTTTATACAAGGCTACAGATTTAATGTTTCCATTTAGCGTGCGTCGTAAATATGCTTCCAACAGCATGTCATACGTTTCTGGTTGCCCTGAAATACATAATTTATAATTCGATCTTGCTTTAGATCTTTCTCCTATGTTCTCATAAAGTTGGCCTGCTATGAAAGCTATTCGTGATTTTGTATTTCTGTTCTTAATTGACAGCGCTGATTTTTCAAAAAGGTTTGCAGCTAAAAGAAAGTCTCCTTCAATTGTTGCCGCCCTTGCTTTTAATATGTTTATATCTAACAAAAAGCTTTCTGGCACTCCTTTTCGTTGAACCTCATCTAAAGCCTCTTGAACTGCTCTGCTGTTTCCTTGGTCCGCAAGGATTTTTATCCGGCTTAACTCTGCTCTATGCTTACGGTCTGTTTCTCCGGCATTTCTTATCACCACAGCATAGGACTCCTGAGCTGCTATATCTAAGCCCATTGCTGCTTGTGCATCACCCATTAAAAGATAGGCATCAAAAACTACAGGGTTTTTCTGAACGCCTCTAAACATCATAGAATGTTCTTGTACTGTTTTTGTTGCTTTTTCGATGGCCCTCTTGAGATTTACGTGTGCGGCAGTTCCTTCTTTTGATATACCGTAAGGGGTCACGCTAATTACTAAGTCATACGAATCGGCATGCTCCTGCTTAAGACTTAAAAGCGCATCTTGATAAGCTTTTTGGCCATTGTAAAGAGGGTTGTATTTACTTGTTAATTGATGGTAATATCTATTTATGGCCCTGTCTTTGGTCCTGCTACAAGAAAACAAGAGAATGGTCCCTAAAAATAAAATTAGAGTACTTAAAAACTTATATGATTGTCTTAAATTCATACTTAATACATACCACAACGACAATGGAACAAAGTTATTTCATAAAGCGCATGTGAAAAGACTCAATATCTTTACATTAAATGAAAAAAAAACCTGAAAGAAAAAAAGGGAAGAAATCTTTACTAAAGAAGTATCGCTTAGTTATACTTGACGAATCCTCTTTTGAAGAAAAGTTCTCATTGATGTTAAGTCGATTCAATGTGTTTTTGGGCATTGGAACAACATCTGTTATACTTATTGTTGGGACCATTTTACTAGTCGCATATTCATCACTAAGGGAATACATTCCTGGATACGCTTCAACAGAGTTAAGGAGATCGGCAATAAAGCTTAATTTCAAAACAGATTCATTAATTCGTCATGTCGGCTTTCAAGAAAGTTTTATTAACCGAATACAGTTGGTTTTAAATGGAGAACTAGATTATGATACTCTTGGAAATGAGAAAGTTGACAAGTTTTTATTAAAAAATAATTCTAACCTTGCCTCTCTAAGTCCATCAGATGAAGAGCTTTTACTTCGAAAAAAATTGAGCGAAAATGAAAGCTTAGCAAAAACCAACACTACTCTTGACGCTGACTTTCAAGTCCCCCTGAAGGGGCTTCTTGTTTTAAAACAAAATGTTGCTCGAAGGAGATTTGGAATCACAATTCAAAGCGCTGCTGATCAAAAAGTTTTATCTATGAAAGAAGGTACTGTCCTCTCTGTTGAGGGAACTCCTTCTCTCGGTTACAGTGTTTCTGTTCAACATAAAAACGGAGCACTGAGTCGATATTCAACTCTTTCCTCATCAAATAAAAAGCCTGGAGACTATATAAAGCGTGGTGGGGTTCTTGGACTGCTTATGGATGCGCCAGAAGACAAAATTCCTGAAGGTCATTTTGAATATTGGCTCAATGAAGAATCATTAGATTTACAAAAACTCTTAGGACTATAGATAATGGCTTTATTTAAAGAACTTGGCGCTCGAATTTGGGCTTCGATGGCTCATATTCAAACATTACGTTGGTCACGTCGTCCTCTGGAGACACAGAATAATGTTCTGAAATCGCTGATTAAAAAGGCCAAGAAAACTTCTTTTGGTAAAGATCACTTCTTTGAACGTGTTCACTCTATTCAGGATTTTCAAAAAAATGTTCCAATACGAGATTATGAAAAGCTTAGAAATTATGTAGACCGAGTGGTGGCAGGAGAGGTAAATGTTTTATGGCCAGGGATTCCTAAATATTTTGCAAAAACAAGTGGAACCACTTCTGGGTCTAAATACATACCTATTTCTAGTGATTCTGTAACATATCACATACGGTCTGCACGCAATGCGATTCTGTCTCATATTCGCAATACTGGGCAAAGTCAATTCTTAAATGGTAAGATGATTTTTCTTCAAGGAAGTCCAGAGTTAGAAAAAACCAAACACGGTGTCCCAACAGGCAGATTATCGGGCATTACAGCACACTTTGTTCCCAGCTATCTTCAAAAAAACAGCATGCCTAGCTGGAAAACGAATTGCATTGAAGATTGGGAAGAGAAAGTTACTGCCATTGTGGAGGAGACGCATAATTCCGATATGACGGTAATCTCAGGAATACCTCCATGGGTTCAAATGTATTTTGAAAAATTAATGGAGAAAACCGGTAAAAAAAGCATGTCTGAAGTGTATCCCAATTTTAATTTATTTATTACAGGGGGAGTTGCTTTTGAACCTTATAAAGCTCGATTTAAGGAGTTGTTTGGGAAAAGTATTCCCATAATTCAAACTTACCCAGCTTCGGAAGGCTTTTTTGCATACCAAGACCAAATTGATAGCAATGACCTCTTATTACTGCTTGATAACGGTATTTTTTATGAATTTATCCCGACAGATTTATACTTTGAAACCAATCCACCTAGATTAACCATAGGAGAGGTAGAGCTGGGGGTAAACTATGCTCTAATAATAAGCACAAATGCTGGGCTTTGGGCTTACAGTATTGGAGACACGGTCATGTTTACTTCTTTGAAGCCCTACCGAGTAAAGGTTTCTGGAAGAATTAAACATTTTATTTCGGCTTTTGGAGAGCACGTAATTGGCTCTGAAGTGGAGTACGCAATGGAAAAAACAATTTCAAGCAAAGGAGGAAAGGTTCGTGAATTTACTGTTGCTCCGCAAATCACACCACCAAGCGGAGGCCTGCCATATCATGAGTGGTTTGTAGCTTTTGATGAAGAGCCTAAAAACATGGAATCCTTCTGTGCAGAACTAGATTTAAATATGCGCAATAAAAATCATTATTATGATGACTTAATTGTGGGTGGAGTACTTCAAGCATGTGTCGTACGATCTCTTAAGAATGATGCCTTTATTAAATTTATGAAGTCCCAAGGAAAGCTTGGCGCGCAAAACAAGGTCCCTCGCTTAATGAATGATAGAAAAATCGCTGACGTATTATTTTCTTCAAAATAATGTGTTTTTTTTCAGATACCCTTTGTCCTCCATTGTTGGGGAGTGACTAGCCTGAACCGCTAGTTGGTCGCATCTTTCGTTTTCTGGATGATCATTGTGGCCTTTTATCCAAAAAAAAGTTACATTGTGTTCATTTAAGACCTTTAGAAGTCTCTTCCATAGGTCAGGGTTTTTAACTCTTAACCAAGATCTTTTTTTCCATTTATCAACCCACTTTTTATTTATGGCATCCACAACGTATTTGCTGTCAGAATAAACCAACACTTGGCTTCTTTTTCGTTTTAATGACTCTAGCGCTACAATTACAGCTAAAAGCTCCATTCTATTGTTGGTTGTGTAGAAAAACCCACTGGATATCTCTTTTTCGTATTCTCCCGAGCGCATAACAACACCAAACCCACCAGGCCCTGGGTTTCCTTTTGCTGCTCCATCTGTGTATATCTCTATTGTGGACACGCTGATTTTTTTGGTAATGGTTTATTTTGAAGATACGCTTCGATGACTCTTGGATACGCCCAATGTTCCATTTTTAAAACTCGAGCCTGAAGGGTCTCGGGAGAGTCTTCTGTCCGCGTTTTTGTTTCGCATTGAAAAAGAATTGGCCCTTCATCATATTTTTCTGTGACAACATGTACCGTGATACCGGTCTTTTTATCTCTTGAGGCCAGCACAGCCTTATGGACGGCAATTCCGTACATTCCTTTGCCACCGTGTTTAGGCAAAAGAGATGGGTGAATATTTATAATATTATTTTTGAAATGGTTCAAAAAAACCAATGGAATCGGCTTTAAATATCCTGCCAAAATAATTGCATCCACACCCTCTTTTCTCCAAAACGCGAGTAACGAATCATCCCCTTTTCCTGGAGAAAACATTCTTATATCTACTCCCATTTTTCGATCTAAAACACCAGATTTTGATGAGTTTGTCCAAATTCCAACAATTTTAATGATTTTATTTTGACTAAAATATTGGACTATGGATTCGGCATTGCTACCCCTTCCGGATGCGAGAATTGCCAACGAAATCAGTGGTTTGTGGTTATGTTCCCCCATGGCCCTAAAGGTAGTTATCGGCTTTAAATAACACTACTTTAAAGAAATTTCTATTGTTTCCATTGTTTGTATGGCGTTTCTTTGCAAATATTAAATCAAATATTAAAATAAACTGTTATGTCAGATATAGCGTCTCGCGTTAAAGCAATAATCGTCGACAAGCTCGGTGTTTCTGAATCAGAAGTTACTTCTGAGGCTTCATTTACAAATGATCTTGGGGCAGATTCTCTGGACACGGTAGAGTTAATCATGGAGTTTGAAAAAGAGTTTGATATTCAAATACCTGATGATCAAGCTGAAAATATTGCGACGGTTGATCAAGCTGTGAAGTACATAGAATCCTCCAAAGCTTAGTATATTGGTTCAATGGAACTAAAGCGCGTAGTTGTAACTGGAATAGGTGCCCTAACTCCTATTGGTAACACTGCACCAGAATTTTGGAAATCCTTAATCAATGGTGTAAGCGGCGCGGCGCCCATTACGCGTTTTGACGCGAGCTTGTTTAAAACCAAGTTTGCTTGCGAGGTTAAAAACTTAACTGTTGAAGATTATATAGATCGAAAAGAAATGCGTCGAATGGATCGCTATTCCCATCTAGGAGTCATTTCAGCAGATGAAGCAATTCAAGATTCCAAAATTTTAGATTCCAATTTCAATAACGATAGAATAGGGGTTATTTGGGGCTCTGGAATTGGTGGAATTGAAACTTTTTTTGAGGAGGCAAGAAATTTTTCCGCCGGAGACGGGAGCCCTCGATTCAATCCATTTTTCATTCCTAAAATGATTTCGGACATCTGTGGCGGCCATATATCAATGAAATATAATTTTCGGGGACCTAACTACACTACAGTTTCGGCTTGCGCATCGTCAACAAATGCTTTGATCGACGCCCATATGATGATTCGTCTTGGTAAAGCTGACGCTATTATTTCCGGTGGGTCTGAAGCTGCAGTAGTCCCAGGGGGGATCGGTGGATTTAATGCTATGCAAGCTCTTTCGACGCGCAACGACGACCCCAAAACTGCATCTCGACCTTTTGACTTAGATCGTGAAGGGTTTGTTTTAGGTGAAGGTTCTGCTTCTCTTGTGCTAGAAGAGTACGAACACGCTGTCAGTCGAGGAGCACGAATTTATGGAGAGCTTGCGGGAGGAGGAACATCTGCAGATGCTCACCACATAACTGCTCCTCACCCTGAGGGCCTTGGGGCGATGAATGTGATGCTTAACGCCCTTAAAGACGCTGAAATGTCTCCCTCAGATATAGATTATATCAATGTTCATGGAACATCAACGCCTTTAGGAGATATTGCTGAAACTAAGGCGGTTCTTAATGTTTTTAAAGAACACGCCTATTCTTTAAACATAAGCAGCACCAAGTCGATGACTGGACACCTGCTAGGGGCGGCAGGAGCCCTTGAGGCCTTAGTTGCATGTCTATCTGTCCACAATGATATTATACCTCCTACAATTAACCACTTTAAAGATGACCCTGATTTAGACTCAAAGTTAAATTTCACTTTTAATAAATCTCAAAAACGCCCCGTAAGGGCTGCAATTTCAAACACATTTGGCTTTGGAGGCCATAATGCTTGTGTTGTTTTCAAAAAAGCAACATAAACTCGACAATGTTCCCTGCGTTATTAAATTTTATCAAACCCCATCCCAAAAGACATCGGCCCTTTTTGGTTGCTGTCAAAAAAATGACTGGTGTCCGGCCGTCAAGCCCTCTTTTGTATTTGTCTGCTTTCAGGAAAAAAGTTGAAAATCAAACCCAAAAAGAAACAAATATGCATTACGAACGCCTTGAGTATCTCGGCGATGCGGTTTTGGGCTCCTTAATGGCGCAATACCTTTATGAACGATACCCAAAAGGAAATGAAGGCTACTTGACAAGCATGCGTAGCAAGGTGGTGTCTCGTAAAGCTCTCAATAAAGTCGCAATAAAAATGGGAATCCCTCGCTGGATAAGCTCAAATCAAAGAGGTCGTCGTTCTGGAACAACTTCTGTTCCTGGAAGTGCTCTAGAAGCTCTGGTTGGGGCAATTTATGTTGATAAAGGATGGGGTAGAACCAAAAAATTTGTTTATCAAAATATTTTAGATTCCCATATAAATTTTAGCCAGGTTGAGCGTGAAATTGTCTCATATAAAAGTTTACTAATCGAGTGGTTTCAAAGAAAAAAGAAGGTTTTCAATTTCGAGGTTGTGGATGAAAATGGCGCTGAACATCACAGACGTTTTTCCATAACGATTAGTGTAGATGATGAACCCTTAGCTACCGGCCACGGTCAGTCCAAAAAAATGGCAGAAGAAGCTGCTGCTAAGTTTGCTTGTAAAAAACTTAAAATAAATCAAATTGGGGCGCCTAGTTCTAGACGCTCTAAGTGAGTGCTATTCCCCTTTTGTCATAGGGATTACAAGCTCTGCAAAGGATATCCAGCTTGTTTATGAGCTAAACGTCAACCTAGGTTTTGCCCTTTCTAGATCTGCGGACGCCTTCTGTCGTAATTCTAAAATCATAGCTCGTCACGCATTGTTCCGAGGTAGTTACTCTGGTTCTGATGTTAACCTTTTCTGGAATTATCCTGAAGATTCGGAATGGGTTTCAAAATCTAATAATAAAGGAACTGGCCTTTTTTCAAAAGAGACAGAAGATGCCCCACTGTTAAATTTTATTATAAAACCAAAAAATATAAGCGCCCTTATTACAATTGATCCCGAGCTATCTCAAAATGAAATGGTAATTTTACAGAATAAACTTTTGATGTCACCATCTGTAGTTAATCATAAACAGATCCCTTGGTTGAGTATACGAGGTCGTGAAAACCTCCTTTTTGAACCAATAAAGTAATAAATATGAAACGCACAAAAATAGTAGCTACTTTGGGACCATCCTCTATAAAGAGTCGGGTTTTGGAACAAATGCTTTATCAAGGTGTTAATGTCTTTAGAGTTAATTTTTCTCATGGAAGCGCTGAAGAAAATCGTAAAACCATTTTAAAAATTCAAGCGATCCTAAAAAAAACAAAACGCCATGCTGCGATTCTGGCAGATCTTCAGGGCCCAAAATTGAGAATCGGAACTGTTGAAGAGGGGGCTTTTCTGGACCCTGGAGACTTGATGACTTTTACTAATAAACCCTGTAGCGGGACAAAAGAAAAAGTTTTTATGACTTATGATTCTTTTCCAAAAGATGTAAAGGTGGGAGAAATGATATTGTTAGACGACGGTAAACTGCTTATGCGTGTTGTTTCTACCAATTCTAAAAACGAAGTTATTGCTGAAACTATACAAGGAGGACCACTAAAGTCCAACAAAGGTGTTAACCTTCCCAATACTCGTGTTTCTCTCCCATGCCTAACAGATAAAGATATCTATGACTTAAATATAGCACTTGACGCTGGGGTAGATTGGGTGGGATTGAGCTTTGTAAGGGGTAAGCAGGACATAAAAAACCTAAGAAAGATAATAAATGAAAAAAAATCTGGTGCTGGGATTGTTGCAAAAATCGAAAAGCCTGAAGCTGTTTCAGATATTGATGCGATTCTTGATGAAACTGACGCCGTTATGGTTGCTAGAGGAGACTTAGGTGTTGAGGTTCCTATGGAGTCTGTTCCCTTGATTCAAAAAATGATCATCTCAAAAGCTATCTCCCGTGCAAAACCTGTAATTGTAGCAACTCAGATGATGGAAAGCATGATTAACAGCTTAACGCCGAGCAGGGCTGAAGTTAACGACGTTTCCTGCGCTGTAATAGATGGCGCAGACGCAGTTATGCTTTCTGCAGAAACATCGGTTGGGCAATATCCTGTTGAGGTAGTAGAGGCTATGAGTAAAATAGTTAAGGCCTCCGAATTGTCTAGTGTTACTAGAATCAAGGGCCGTAAACCTCAGCCAGAGGACAAGAGGTTTGTCTCCAATGCTCTTTGCTATCAGGCGGCTAAAACCGCTAATCTCGTTGAAGCTCGTTCTATCTGCGCGCTTACATTTAGTGGCTATTCTGCAAAACTAATTTCTTCGTTTCGACCTAAATCTAATGTTTATGTTTTCACTTCTAACCGTTCTATTTTAAACAAACTTTGTCTTTTTTGGGGTGTTACTGGTTTTTACTATAACAGTATGGAGTCGACCGATCAAACATTTGTAGAAATTTCTAAAATGCTGAAATCGCTCTCTTTAATCGAAGACGGAGACACAATCATTCAGCTTGCGAGCATGCCGATCAAAAAGCGCGGAATGACAAACACCATGAGGATAAAACAAATTAGCGCCTAGGTTACAATTTTTTTAAGCTCCCTTGAAGTTTGCTAAAAACCGAAGGTCATTTTCATAAAAAGCACGAATATCAGGTATTTGAAATCGTTGCATCGCAATTCTCTCTATTCCCATTCCAAAAGCAAATCCCGTGAATTCTTTAGAGTCTATGCCGCAGGATTCTAGAACGGCAGGATCAACCATGCCACATCCCATTATTTCTAGCCAACCTGTTCCTTTTGTCATTCTATGGTCAACCTCGTTTTCTAAACCCCACCAAATATCCATTTCCGCACTAGGTTCAGTAAATGGAAAATAACTTGGCCTAAGCCTAATCTCTGTTTTTTCTCCAAAAAAAGACTTAGAAAACGCTAAAAGAGTTTGCTTTAAGTCCGCAAAAGAAACCCCTTTATCAATGTATAAGCCTTCAACCTGATGAAAAACACAGTGAGACCTTGATGATATTGCTTCATTACGAAATACCCTTCCTGGCGCAATTATTCTAATGGGGGGGGTCTGCTCTTCCATTGTTCTTACTTGCACGCTCGATGTGTGGGTGCGCAATGCCCAGTCGGGATCTTTTGATAGAAAAAACGTATCCTGCATATCTCTAGCGGGGTGCTCCAGGGGAAAGTTTAATGCTGAAAAATTGTGCCAATCATCTTCTATTTCAGGACCCTCAGTTGTAACAAAACCCATTCGTTCGAAAATCTTCACAATTTCATTTCTAACCAAAGATATTGGGTGCTGAGCTCCTGGAAGATTGGAGTATCCCGGCCTAGTGTAATCCTCTTGGTTGTGGTTTTTATTAATTTTTGTATCCGATATGTCGATCAACAAGGCGTTTTCTGCTGCCTTTTTCAAAGTGTTTAACGCAGCTCCCGTGGCTTTTTTATCTTCTGGTTTGACAGTCTTAAACTCTGAAAACAAGGCCTGAAGAATCCCTTTTTTTCCCAAATAACTGATTCGGAAACTTTCCGATTCTTCTTTAGTTTTGATCTTTACAAGGCTAATTGCCTTGAGGTGTTCTTCTATAATTTCAAGCATGGGGAGGAAATCTATTATATTTGCTTCGTTTTAAGTACCATAATATCAAATAATTCTAATGAATTTAATTAAAACATTAACTTTTAGCTTGCTGTTTTTAGGTCTTATTTCTTTATTTAGCTCTTGCGAGACCGAAAGTACGGAATCTTTAGTTCGTGTTCGTGTTATGAGCTCTGATTCTATTCCTGTTCAAAATGCGTGGGTTCATGTTTTTTCTCCTGGGGGATCAACGGTTTTTACTGACCCGGCAACATCGGGTCAATATTGGAGAAAAACAGGATTAGATGGCTGGATTGACACATTAATAGGATTTGATTATGGTGAAGCTTATCTAGATGTTGAAGCATCAAAAGGTGGCTGGAAAGGGTGTAATTTTGTTCATGCAGAACAGGGTCAAACTTCAGAAATAATTGTTATCATTAAACCCTATGGTGACGTAAATAATGGTTGTCCGCAATGAAAAAAATCTTTTTTTCTCTACTTATTTCTGCCTTAGCTTTCACTAGTTGTGAAAAAAGTGATTCTCCGGTTTTCCAATTTACGATTCAAGTGGTGGATGAAAATGGAATACCGATTCAAAACGCAACGGTTCAAGCAACAGCCCCTGTTGTAAATTCCATTCCTGACTTTAATGGTCAAACTGGAATTGATGGTATTATGACCGATATAGATGGGGTTTCTCTTTTTGAGTATAACATGCCTGCTGTCCTTCAAGTTACAGCGCAAAAAGGAAATAACCCTCCTGCTGTTTTTGGTTGTGGCTATATTAAGCTTGAAGCCGATAGCGTAGTTAACATGAAAATCGTGGTTCTACCTTATGTAGTTGGTGTTGCTGGTTGCTAAACTAGCTGCCCATTTTCTTTAATTTTATTGTTTGAGCTACCATACCTTTAGTATGTTGTGAATCTTGTAGACTTCTGTTGCTTAACTTTTCTATTTGTGCTTTCCGCACGAGGGGCGTGGCGTGGGTTTGTCAATGAATGGGCCGGTCTTTTGGGTATATTGGGGGGCTACTGGATGGCAATTATTTATGGGCCAGCGGTTAATTTATGGCTCATCAAATCCTTAGATTTTTCATTAAGTTATTCTCTTATCGCAGCCCGTTTTATTCTGTTTTTCGGTTCTTATTTTACTGTGGCCGCGCTTGGGACTTTAATAACCAAAATTCTAAAAATTGTCTGGCTTAACTGGCTCAACCGACTACTTGGGGGGGTGTCGGGACTACTTAAAGGGGCTGCTCTCTTAGCTATAATTATCGTAGTCTACAACAATCAGCTTGCTTCTTTTTTCGGATTAGCGCCTTGGTTGGGGAATTCTGTATTTTTTGATCTATTAAAATCTGTTGGAGAATTTTTTCTAAACAACTCAAGTGAACTCATCGACAAAAACAGCCCTATAAACCTTGAATTAAGTGTCTAGCTGTTATCAATAATGGCCTGAATCCCTGGAAGGGTTTTACCCTCTAGATACTCAAGCATAGCCCCTCCTCCTGTAGACACATAGCTTACTTTGTCAGATAAGCCAAACTGCTCTGCAGCAGCAACAGAGTCTCCGCCTCCAATAAGGCTATATAGCCCTTCTGCTGTTGCTTTTGCTATACTGTCTCCTATGGCTCTTGTCCCTTTTGAAAATGGCTCCATCTCAAAGACTCCCAGGGGACCATTCCACAACAATGTTTTAGCCTTGTTTACAATTTTTGAAAAAGCTATTATGGTATTGGGCCCTGCATCTAGACCTTGCCAACCGGTTGGTATTTTAAATATATCACAAACTTGTGTTTTTGCGTTAACGCTAAACGAATCTGCTGCAATCGTATCTGTTGGTAAATAAATTTTAACATCCTTTGCTTTTGCTTCATCTAATATTTTCAGAGCCGTTTGTGTCCTTTCGTTTTCACAGATACTATCTCCGATTTGGCCACCCATGGCCTTAATAAACGTAAAGGCCATGCCTCCCCCAATAATAATATGATCCGCACGCTCCAGAAGGCTTTCTAACACGTCTATTTTACTCGAAACTTTAGATCCACCCACGATAGCAACAATTGGCCTTTCTTTTGAAACCATTAGCCGATTCACGTTCGTTATTTCTTTAAACATCACTTGACCAAAAGCACACCGGCCCTTAAAAAGACTGGCTAAACGAGTTGTAGATGCGTGCGGCCGATGGGCCGTACCAAAAGCGTCATTCACATATATATCTCCCAACTTTGCGAGTTCGTGAGTAAATGTTTCGTCTCCATCCTCTTCCCTTTTGTCAAACCTCACGTTTTCCATCATTAACACCTCTCCGTTCTTTAGGATGTTTGTTGCTTCAACGGCCTCTGTTCCTATTGTTTTTTCGGAAAAGGATACGGGTCTAGACAATATTGCGGAAAGCCGCTTGGCAACAACCAACAGAGACAAAGCTTCCGTTATTTTCCCTGATGGACGACCAAGGTGCGAAAGGATAACAAGTCTTCCTCCGTTGTCAATAATGGACAAAATTGTTGGAAGGGCAGAAATTATTCTTTTATCATTTGTTATCTCGCCATTTTCATTTAATGGGACATTAAAATCAAATCGCACTAAAACTCTTTTTTGAGAAACTTCTAAATCTTGTATTGTTTTCATTTTTTTTTCAATGTTCAAAATTAGCACTCTACCTTCGCTTTGTGGGTGATAATTTTTCATTTTTTCAAAACTCTTTATATAAAAGCTGGTTTGATCACATAAAGTCAGGACAAATTGCTCATGCCCAGCTTATTGTTTCCAAAAACGGAGGCCTGGCCTGGCTGGCTGTTCTGGAATACATCAAGCGCGTCATGTGTGACCAGCCGAATCCCAATGGGGGGGCTTGTGGTTTTTGTGATGCTTGTGTTCAAGCATCTTTATTTAGCCACCCTGATGTACATTTTGCATTCCCAATTTCTGGTGGAGACGGAGAGGGGGCTTCTTCAAAAACATCAGACCAATATTTACCTGAATTTCGCACATACCTCAAAACGAACCCTTTTCCTATGTTTAAAAACTGGATTAGCTCAATTAGCGCGCAAAAGAAGGTTCTTCAAATAGGAGTTAAAGAGTCTTCTGCTGTTCTTAATAAATTATCTTTAAAATCTCATTCAGGAAAATACAAAATACTTGTTTTATGGCTTCCGGAAAAGCTGAGCTCTGCAGCAGCGAACAAACTCCTTAAAACAATAGAAGAGCCTAACGAAAAAACCGTTCTACTTCTAATCACTCATGATCTCTCTGGGGTTCTTCCCACCATCATTAGCCGATGCCTTGTTTTTTCTATACCACCACTAGGGGGTAAACAAGTTGAGCGTTGGTTAAATAAAGAAAGAAATGTAGCCCCCGATACAGCTCGTGTATTATCTAAAATGTCCTGTGGTGATCCTGGCCTAGCGTTGGATTATTTGGAAAACCGCGAAAACTTAAAGGTTTTTGCCGAGGCTTTTGTTTCTAGTATGAAAATTTCATTCAAAAAAGACTTTCAAGGACTCCATTTATGGGTCGAAGAATTAGGAAGTTGGGGCAGGGGACAAACGCAAGAATATTTTACTTTCTCTTCAACGGTTATTTCAGAAATTGCCAAATACAAGTCAATGGGTAGTGGTGAGGTTATATTTGATTGGTTTCCTGAAATTTCCTTTAAAACAGAAGGGTTCTCTAAGTTGTTAAAGTACAGTTATTTACCCATGTTTATGTCTGTGTTTGACGAGGGAAAAATAGATATCGGCAGAAATCTAAATCCTAAAATAGTTCTTTTCGATGCGGGGATAAGAATGATGGAGATTTTTTAGCCACGCTTGCGAAGAATATATATTAGACTACTGGTATTTTGTTGCCCCCCCTTCAAATTACTGTAGAGTCCCCTTAAAAAAGCGTGTACCCAGCGTTTCCGGCCGGTTTTATACGACTCACTTAATAGACTCACATAAAAAGCGTCTAAACGCATGGGCTTTATAGCTTCTACTATCCAGCCCGTTTTTTTCGCAATACCCTTAATGTCTTTTTTTGTGAAGTGCCAAAAATGAATTGGAACATCATACGCGGCCCAGAGCTCCTTATAATAACCTGCATCATGAGACTCCCTATTGGGTAGGCCCAGAATTAATGCAGCCCCTGGAGCCGCAAGGCTATGAAGTTTTTCTAAAACTTTATTTGGTTGTGGTAGGTGTTCCAGGACATGCCATAAAGAAATAGCATCAAAATTTAGTTCAGATTTAACATCCTCTAGTTTTTGAAAAATTGACGTTTTTAGTCGTTTTTCAGCTGTTTTTCTTGCTTTTTCGTTCAATTCCACCCCAAAAACGTCCCATTTTCGATATTTTCCATGTTCTAAAAAAACGCCTATTCCACAACCAACGTCCAACAGCTTTGAAATATTCGGTTTTTTCTGTACTGCGTTCTCTAAAATTCTTACCTTACTCATTGAGTTATATGCCCGCAGCACATTGTATATCTTACTAAAAACACCAACTCCTTGTTCCGTGTGGCTCAAATATGAAGGTGAATCATAATATCCACCTATCTCTTCTTCGCTTGGACGAGGGTCTGTTCTTAATAATCTGCAATCCAGACATGACCGCAAACTAAACTTTTCTTTTGACACCATGTGGTCTACAATCGTTCTTTCGAATTTAGACTCTATTGAGCCGCAAAGGGGACAGTGTATATCTTTTTCCATTTGTTCCACGTGAAACACTATCTACCGAGGTGAACTAATAAAACTTGAATATCCGCTGGAGAAACACCAGCGACTCGGCTTGCTTGTCCTAGTGTTGTTGGCTCAATTTTAGTTAACCTATCTCGAGACTCTATACTTAGTGCTTTTATACTGTTAAAACTAAACCCTGTAGGAATTCTTAAGCTTTCCAACCTTTTCACTTTTTCTACCCGCTCAAGCTCTTTCTCAATATAACCTGCATATTTAAGGTTTATTTCAACTTGCTCCCAAACCTCTTCACTCATTTGTATTAAACCCTCAGGCTCTTGGATTAATAACTCTTTAAGAGAAATATTTGGACGCAAAACTAATGAAGTCAATGGCCCTTGTTGTTTTAAAGGTGCGCTACATTTTTTTTCTAAAAACGAATTATACACACCTGGCGTAGCTTTTTTACTAACTATCCATTGGTTTGCTTTTTCAATGTCCTCACATTTTTTTTCGAAACGCTCCCATTGTTGGTCATATATTAAACCCAATTCTCTTCCTATTCTTGTTAAACGCATATCTGCATTGTCTTGACGTAATGTGAGCCTAAACTCTGCGCGACTAGTGAACATTCGATAGGGTTCATCTGTCCCTTTTGTTATCAAATCATCAATCAAAACACCTATATACGCCTGGCTTCTTGTTAGTATCAAAGGGTCTTCCTCTTGATTTACCTTATGAGCGTTTATTCCGGCCATTAAACCTTGACAAGCGGCCTCTTCATATCCGGTTGTTCCGTTTATTTGTCCAGCAAAAAACAACCCTGCAACAAGTTTTGTTTCTAGGCTGTGTTTTAATTGTGTTGGTGGAAAATAATCATACTCAACAGCATACCCAGGTCGGAAAAACTTTGCGTTTTCAAAACCCGAGACCTTCCTTAATGCCTCTTCTTGTATCTCCTCGGGAAGCGATGTAGAAAATCCGTTTACATAAACCTCCACGGTTTTCCAGCCCTCTGGTTCAATAAACATTTGGTGGCTCTCTTTGTCTGAAAACCGATTGATTTTATCCTCAATACTCGGACAGTATCTAGGCCCCGCGCTCTCTATCGCCCCGTTAAACAGTGGGCTTCTGTCAAAACCTTTTCGTAAAACATTGTGAACTTCATCAGAAGTGTGCGCAACCCAGCACGACCTCTGTTTTGTTAAGGGTTGGGTTTCTGTAAAAGAAAACTTACCGGGAAATTCATCACCTTTTTGTTCTTCAAAGGCAGAATAATTTAAGGAGCGACCATCTAATCTGGGTGGGGTCCCTGTTTTCATTCTTCCACTTTCGAACCCCAATAATTCTAAACATTTAGTAATTCCTTTAGATGACGACTCCGAGCTTCTTCCTCCATGAGTTTTATTTTCTCCAATATGCATTACCCCATTTAGAAACGTACCACTTGTTAGCACGACAGTTTTACAGCTGATTCTATTGCCGTTACTTAAAAAAACACCAGACACTTTATTGTTGGTCACATCTAAACCTTCCACTGAGGCTTGAAGAAAATCTAAATTCACTATTTGCTCAAGCGCAAGTCTCCATTGCTCAGCAAATCTCATACGGTCACTTTGTACCCTCGGGCTCCACATTGCTGGCCCTTTAGACCTGTTAAGCATCCTGAACTGTATTGCTGTATTATCTGTAATAATTCCGGAAAGGCCCCCAAGGGCATCAATTTCTCGTAATATTTGTCCCTTAGCAACACCCCCCATTGCGGGATTACAACTCATTTGCGCAATTGTCTGTAAGTTCATTGTTACCAACAGCACCGAAGAGCCCATTTTTGCGGCTGAACTTGCCGCCTCACAGCCCGCGTGCCCTCCTCCAACTACTACTACATCGTACATCATTGTTTCACGTGGAACATTGTTAAACTGGATAAATCATTAGATATTTACTTTCTCTCTTTCGCATTGTTTCTTTTTCCTTGTCTGTCGAATCGTTATACCCACATAAATGCAAAATACCGTGGATTATAACCCTTTTTAATTCTTGGTCAAAAGTGGTTTTTATTAATGCAGCATTTTCTTTAACCCTATGAATACTTATAGCTATATCACCAGCTAAACGGTTACCTCTATTTTCTGAAAAAGTAAGAACATCCGTATAATAATTATGCTTTAGGAATTTTTTATTCATTTCTAGTAATTCATCATCTGAGACAAAATTGTAATCGATACGAGCCACCACTTTCTTTTCAATATTAACCACCTGATTAATCCAAAACTTCACTTTGTTTTTATCAAGAGAGAACTTCCAATCTGATATCTCTACGTTAAACGTTAACACCTTTTAACAGTTAATCTTATTAACTCTTTTTTCATGCCTACCTCCTTCGAATTCATTGCTTACAAATTCAATTACACACTTAAGCGCTTCTTCTTTAGAAATAAACCTTGCTGGGAGAGCTAATATATTAGCATTATTATGTTTTACACCTAATATCGCAAGCTCACTATTCCAACATAAAGCAGATCTTATACCTATATGTTTATTTACGCTCATATTTATTCCGTTTCCACTACCGCAAATAACAATACCTCTTTCGGCTTTTTTTCCTATAATATCTTTAGCGACAGCATGGCCAAAATCTGGATAATCTACTGATTCTGGGCCATCACATCCATTATTTAAAACGTTAAATCCTTTATCTTCTAAATGTTTTTTTATTTCAAACTTTAAATCATATCCAGCGTGGTCATTACCTATTGAAATTGTGAATATTTTGTTCATAACCTATATAACTATGTTGATTAATTTTAATTACTTAATTATTATTTTTTTAATTAACATTTTATAAAAATTTATTAAATATTAATATCATTTTATTAAAAAACTCAACTGTATTATTTATAAACAATTTAATTATAATTTATCTTATTATTTCCAAAATATAAACTATTAAAACTCTTATATTCATATAGTTAAATAAATATATAGTGTTTATAATTTGTTTATAATTTAATAACCTAATTTTTTACAAATGTTTCTCAACCTTATCAACCGAACATTACTACTATACTTTATCCTTATAAAAAAATATATTATTTATATATTAAACTTTATCCCTTGAGCTAATGGAAGAGATGATCCGTAGTTTAAAGTATTTGTTTGTCTTCTCATATATGCTTTCCAAGCGTCTGATCCACTTTCTCTTCCACCTCCTGTTTCTTTTTCACCACCAAAAGCACCTCCTATCTCAGCTCCACTTGTCCCTATATTAACATTAGCAATACCACAATCTGATCCACCTGCTGAAAGAAAAATATTTGCTTCTTGCATAGAATTTGTCATAATAGCTGAACTCAGGCCTTGAGGAACATTATTTTGAGTATTAATAGCTTCTTGTAAGTCAGAATATTTCATTATGTATAATAAAGGAGCAAAAGTTTCATGCTGCACTATATCCCAAATATTTTTGACTTCAGCAATTGAAGGACTAACATAACATCCACTAGAATATTCGTTTCCTTTAAGTTGTTTTCCTTTTAATAAAAATATTCCACCTTGTTTTTCCACATCTTCCAATGATTTTATATAACTATTTACAGAATCACCGTCAATTAAAGGACCCATATGGTTTTTTTCATTTAATGGACTACCTATAATAATTTGTTGATATGCATTTAATATTGCATCACATACTTGGTTATATATACTATCGTGGATTATTAATCTTCGTGTACTTGTACATCTTTGACCAGCAGTTCCAACAGCTCCAAAAACAGCTGCCGTAATAGTCATTTTAAGATCCGCAGAATTTGTTATTATCATAGCATTATTACCTCCTAATTCTAAAATAGAACGACCTAATCTAGACGCTACTTTAGCTCCAACATCTTTACCCATTTTCGTGGACCCCGTTGCAGACATAACAGGTATTCTTTTATCCTCACTCATTTTAATTCCTAATTCGCGACCTCCACTAATGATAATAGATAATCCCTTAGGTAAATTCATTTCAGAAGCAACATCATTCCAAATATTTTGACAAGCAATAGCACATAGAGGAGTTTTTTCTGAACCTTTCCAAACACAAGCATTACCACATACCCATGCTAAAGCTGCATTCCAAGCCCAAACTGCGACGGGAAAGTTAAATGCAGATATAATTCCAATAATTCCAATAGGATGATATTGCTCCATCATAAAATGATCTGGACGTTCACTTTTAATAGTTAAACCAGTTAATTGACGGGATAATCCAACAGCAAAATCACATATATCAATCATTTCTTGAACTTCTCCTAATCCCTCTTGATAAGACTTACCCATTTCGTAACTAACTAATAAACCTAAAGCTTCTTTTTTATCTCGAAGTTTATTTCCAAAAACACGAACAACATCTCCTCTTTTAGGAGCAGGTGTATTTCTCCATTCTAGAAAAGATTTGTGTGCTGAAATAATAGCATCTTCATATTGGGAATCAGTTGTAGTTGTTACCGTACCAATAATAGATCCATTTACCGGTGAAAAGCTAGATATAATAGAATCAGAAAATAAAGAAGAAGAACCTATCCAGGTGCCAGCGTTTTTGTTTTTTATTGATAAACTATTTAAAGCTTCTTTTAAAGTGGGTTGAGACATAATAAAATATTAAATAATGATGACAAAGATAAACTCTATAAGAAGGTATTATCTTAATAAATTAAGAAGACTAGATGTTTAGAAATAAAGTCTATTAAAATAAAAACCCCTCTTGTGAAGGGGTTTTATGAGGTCTCGAGCGGATTCGAACCGCTGTACAAGCTTTTGCAGAGCTCTGCCTAGCCACTCGGCCACGAGACCTTTTAAAATACAAAATTACGACCCAATTAGCTTTTGAGCTAGGATTTTTCTGAAGAAAAACTCACGCAGACGGCTTGAACATCTCCATCAATAGGTGGATTAAGTTTGCAAACCTTCACTTCGATCTTTAAAACAGAAGGAAAATCGTCAAATATTCTTAAAACTATTCTTTGACAGACAGTTTCCAGAAGTTTTGATCTTATCGACATTTCTTGGGTGATTATTTGTCTTAAACCAACATAATCAACGGTGTCATCTAGTTGATCTGTTTTTGCAGAGTTTGCTAAGTCTGCAAAAACTATTAAATCAATAATATAATCCGAACCAATAATAGACTCTTCTTTCAGGCAACCATGATAAGCATACTCTCTTTGGTTGACTAATTCTATTTTTTGCATCATTGTAACCTCATTAATGCGGAATCTATCCTTCTTTCTGTAGACTCTTGGCCAATTAGCTCCATTACCATAAATATTGACGGTCCCTGGGTTGTTCCGGCAACAGCAAGACGCAACACGGGGCCAACTTGCCCAAAACTAAGAGATGATGATGATAAATACTTCTTGAAACAATTTTCTAAAGATTCGCTTGTGTAGTTTGTTTGAGAAAACAAGCTTTTCAAAGTTTTAATAAAAACAGGAGAATCCGAATTCCATTTTTTCTCTACCACCTTATTATCATAAGATTTAGGGTCTTCAAATAAATAAGTTGATTCGCTAATAATATCTTTTACAAACTCAGCTCTGTCCATAAATAGATCGAGAGACTTTTTTGCCCAGTTTTTTTCAGGAACATGTCCACTCGTTTTTTTTAAAAGCTCCAAATATTCTTTTAATAAATCTTTTTTTGGTCGCAAGCGAAGATGTTGTTGGTTAAACCAGCGAGCCTTGTCAAAATCAAATCGTGCACCCGCCTTGCTAACCTTTTCAAGGCGGAAGCTAGAAATTAACTCATCCAATGAAAACACCTCTTGATTTGTTCCTGGGTTCCACCCAAGAAAAGCAAGCATATTGACAAACCCTGCAGCATAAAATCCAGCTTCTTTATATCCAGATGCGGTTTCATTTGTTTCGGAATTATTCCAATTTAAGGGAAAAACAGGAAAACCTAACTTGTCCCCATCTCTCTTCGAAAGCTTTCCATTACCATCTGGGCGAAGCAAAAGAGGCAAATGTGCAAACGACGGCCTCTCCCAATTAAAGTAGTCATATAATAAAACATGAAGAGGGGCGGAGGGTAACCATTCTTCACCCCTAATTACATGTGTAATTTCCATTAACCGGTCATCAACAACATTTGCAAGGTGATAGGTGGGTAGCCCATCGCTTTTTAGGAGCACCTTGTCGTCAACATTCATACTATTAACACTTACCCAGCCACGGACTTCATCATGAAATTTAATTTCTTCATTGCGGGGCATTTTTACGCGAACAACATATGGTTCACCCACTTTCTTTTTTTCTTCAACATCCGTTTTTGAAAGGGTTAAAGAATTTTTCATAGATGTTCGGGTAATGCTGTTGTATTGCCAGTTGGGGTTACCGGCCTCCATAGCCCTTTCTCGAACCATTGAAAGTTCATTGGGGGTGTCAAAAGCTAAATACGCCAATTCAGAGTCAATTAATGTCTGCACATAAGGACCGTATATGTCTTTTCTTTCACTTTGTCGGTAGGGATGATGTTTACCTCCATTTGTAAGTTTATCTTCCGCGCCGATACCCTCGTCTGGGCTTATTCCGCACCACCCAAGGGCATCAACAATATATTTTTCTGCACCCTGAACAAAGCGAGACCGATCGGTGTCTTCTATTCGCAACAAAAAGTCACCACCATGTTTTTTTGCAAACAGATAGTTGTAGAGCGCGGTTCTAACGCCACCCATATGAAGGGGCCCCGTTGGACTGGGCGCAAAACGGACCCGAACCCGACTATTTTTCATAAAGTTTTTCTTTAGACCCGCAAAGGTAACCCACATTGAAGGACCTTTCTATCTTTGCAATATGGACTTACAGTTATCAGAACAAGAAATATTTCGCCGCGAAGCTTTGGCGGCAATGAGAAACTCGGGAATAAATCCATATCCAGCGGACCAAGTCCCAGTTAATTTTTTGTCAAAAACAATAAAGTCTGAATTTCCTACCACGCCGGAAAACTTTTCTTCTGTTTGTGTGGCCGGAAGGATAATGACCAAAAGAATAATGGGTAAGGCTTCTTTTGTGAGCATAATGGACTCTTCTGGAAGAATACAGGGGTATATAAACAGAGATATTATCTGCCCGAAAGAGGACAAGACGCTTTACAATGATGTTTTCAAAAAACAGTTGGATATTGGAGATTTTATTTCTCTCGAAGGGCATGTGTTTACAACAAAAACAGGAGAAATAAGCGTACATGTTTCTCACATGAAAGTACTAAGCAAGTCTCTTAAGCCCCTTCCTGTTGTTAAGACAGATTCAGAAGGGGGAACTCACGACGCCTTTACTGACCCAGAATTACGCCATCGCCAGAGGTATGTAGATCTAATCGTCAACGAGGGAGTAAAAGATGTTTTTGTAAAAAGAACAAAGGTTTTTAATTCAATGCGCGAGGTATTTAATAATGAAGGTTATTTGGAGGTGGAAACCCCTATTCTCCAGAGCATCCCAGGAGGCGCCGCGGCAAGACCGTTTAAAACTCATCACAACGCACTTGATATTCCTCTTTATTTAAGAATATCCAATGAGCTTTATTTAAAAAGACTTATTGTTGGGGGGTTTGACGGAGTATATGAGTTTGCTAAAGACTTTCGTAATGAGGGCATGGACAGAACACACAACCCAGAGTTTACTATTTTAGAAATATATGTAGCGTACAAAGACTACAAGTGGATGATGGACTTTACCGAGCAGATGTTCGAAAACATAACGCACAAGATAACAGGGTCTGAAAAGATTTCATTTGATGGTAAAACCATAAACATGGCGGCGCCTTATGCAAGAGTCCCAATTTTGGAAGCCATCAAAACTCACACAGGTCATGATTTATTAGGAAAAAGCGAAAAGGAAATTAAGTCAATCGCTGAATCAATAGGAATAGAGGTTTCTGCAGAAATGGGAAAAGGGAAACTCATAGATGAGATTTTTGGCGAAAAATGCGAAAAGCACTACACCCAACCAACATTTATAACCGACTACCCTGTCGAGATGTCCCCTCTTTGTAAAAAACACCGAGATGATGATCGGCTTACAGAACGGTTTGAGCTTTTTATTAATGGAACGGAGATAGCAAACGCCTACAGTGAGTTAAACGACCCGATAGACCAAAGAGAAAGATTTGAAGAGCAATTAAGGTTGCTGGAAAAAGGAGATGATGAGGCGATGTTTGTAGATCAAGACTTTTTACGGGCGCTCGAGTACGGAATGCCTCCAACCTCAGGAATGGGGATAGGCATGGACCGGCTGGTAATGCTTCTGACAGGAAAAACAAGTATCCAGGAGGTGTTATTTTTCCCTCAAATGAGACAAGAAAAGGCAGAGTAAAATGCTTTATCCAGACTCTGCTTATGAGGCGCTAGACTTTAACGAGCTGAAGCAAATGGTCTCAAAATTTGCCATTTCTAGAAACGGAAGACAGGCAATCGTCGAAATGCTCCCAAACCCGAATCAAATAGAAGTAGAACAAAAACTTGCGCAAGGGAGTGAGCTTCTTGAGCTAATGAACTTAGGGACGAACCCGCCCGCCGTTTCTAAATCAGAGATTAACGAAGCACTTCCTCTTTTGAAAATTAGGAATTCAGTTTTAGATGTGGGGCACTTCATGGCCATTAGAGACCAAGCACACAGTTATAAAGAGGTTTATCGGTTTTCTCAGGTAAATGAAGAGCAAATACCTTCTTTGGCAACCACATACAAAGCATTTCCGCCAGAAGAAAGAATTCATAAACTGATAGATGTTGCTTTGGAAAAAAATGGTCAGGTGAAGTCAAACGCATCGACTAAACTTCAAGGTTTGCGCAGAGAAATATTAAAAAAGAGAATAAGCGCAGACAAACTTTTTTATAAGGCACTAAAGAGATATGAAAAAGAGGGTTGGCTTGGAGAGACTCGTGAATCGGTAAGCAATAACCGAAGGGTGTTGGCGGTAAAGGCGGCCGACAAGAACAAAGGTAGAGGGGCCTTTCATGGTAGTAGCGCAAAAAACACTCTCGTTTTTTTAGAGCCTAGCGAGTGTTTGGAGATCAATGCTGAGGTTGGGATATTGTTAGAAGAAGAAAGAAGAGAGATAAGGAGAATACTGTTAAACTTAACTAAAGAGATCTCGCCTTTCCGAAAGGAAATAGAAATGACCGACAAAAGACTTTTGGCTTTAGATATACTAATTGCCAAAACTAAGTTTGCCAAAAAAGAAGGTGCTTGCCTCCCCGAAATAACAGACGATGAAATATATCTGCATAAGGCTACAAATCCAGTTTTAAAGAAGACCCAAAGCGCCAACAACCAAAAGGTGGTTCCGCTGGATATAGCCCTTAGTGGTGATCAGCGGCTCGTTGTTATTTCCGGTCCTAATGCAGGAGGAAAGTCTTTGGCTTTAAAGACAGTGGGCCTATTTCAGCTTATGTTACAATGTGGAATGCTAATCCCCACCGCAACGGATTCAAAAATGCGATGGTTTAAGAGGGTCACGACAGACATCGGGGATGCGCAAAGTATAGAAAATGAACTCTCCACATATAGCGGCAAGCTCTCAAAAATGAGAGAGATTTTAAACACCTCCGACTCTGGTAGCCTTTGCTTGGTAGATGAGTTTGGGGGTGGCTCTGACCCAGATTTAGGAAGTGCCCTAGCAAGGGTTTTCTTATTTGAAATACACAAGTCAAAAGCTTTTGGGGTTTTTACAACACATTTTAATAATATTAAAGCATTGGCGGAAGAGTTAGATGGGGCAGGTAATGCAAATATGGCTTTTGATGTAAAAAACCTACAGCCTTTATATTTGCTAAGACAAGGAACGCCCGGGTCTTCGTACACTTTTGAAGTCGCTGAAAGGTCGGGGATTTCTGCCGATATTATGGCAGAAGCTAAGAAGTCTCTTAAGAGCCAAACAATATCTGTTGACAATCTTATCGTTGGCCTGCAAAAACAAAGAACATCACTAGAGAGAACAAGAGAAGAGGTAAGCAAAAGATTAAAGGAGTTAGAGTCTTTAAAGATTTTGAATGAGAAGCAAATTGAGAAGCTTGAGAAAAAACTTTTAAAAACAGGAGAAGAAAATGCGGAAGCCAATCAACAACTGATTTGGGGGAAGCGAATGGAGCAATGGTCAAAGTCTTGGACAAAAGCAAAAACACAAAAGCTAAAAAAAGAATTACAGGGGCGTATAATAAGAGCTTTATCTGAAAGAAATCAAGAAATTAATTCTAGGAAAGAGCGCGAGGAAACAAAAAAACAGAAAATAGAAAGACAAGAGCAAGAAAAGCTGATGCAGCTCCCAGTTTATTTGGGCGATAAAGTCAGGTTGATTTCTGGGCCAGGCAGACAGGCTGGAGAAATAATGGACATCCGTAAAGACAAGTTCCTAATAAGCTTTGGTGGGGTGCTCACCTCTTGGGCGGGAAGAAAGGATTTTATTCACTGGGGTGCGTCAACAAAACAATCCCCAAAACTTTTAAAAAATCAAGTGGGCGGGCATGATAAACAAAATGCTAAATTCGTTGAGAACAAAAAAGACACTGCAAGTAAAGCCAAAATAAAAAACAAGCAAAATGGAAAAAGAGGTAGGGGCCCTAATAACAAATGAGGCGGTAGTTTTTGGGATTTTAATGGCCCTTTTGGGTGCTATCTTTTGGGCTGCGGACAACCCTACGTTTAAAGGGTTTTTTAAGTGGGTGCCAGCTCTGTTGTTGTGCTACTTTTTGCCAGCAGTTCTAACAAATACCAATCTAGTACCCAAAGACACGAATCTCTATTTTGTCGCCTCTAGATACCTTCTTCCAGCTTCATTGGTTTTGTTGACCCTAAGCATTGACTTAAAAGGAGTTTTTCGACTAGGCCCCAAGGCGTTAATTATGTTTTTTACAGCAACGGCAACAATTATTTTAGGGGGGCCGTTTGCTATACTTGTCGTATCATCGATATCTCCGGATCTTGTGGGAGGTGCTGGACCAGAGGCCGTATGGCGCGGCATGTCTACAATTGCTGGATCATGGATTGGAGGAGGGGCAAACCAAGCCGCAATGTATGAGATATTTAAACCGTCAGATGGTCTTTATTCCGCGATGATAACCGTCGATATTGTTGTTGCTGAGGTTTGGATGGCTATTATTTTATTTGGCGCAGCAAAGAGTGACCAAGTTGATAAATGGCTTCATGCGGACAATAGATCTGTTAAAGCTCTTCAGGGAGAAATGGAAGACTTTACTCAGCGAACATCAAGAATCCCAACATTTCATGAGGTTATGAAAATTTTAGGAATAGCCTTTGGAACAGTAGCGCTTGGTCATGTGGTTGGGGACACTTTTGGGCCCTGGCTTGAAAAAAACGCTCCGTATACAGCAAACTTTAGCCTAACAAGCGGGTTTTTCTGGATTGTTATTGTTGCAACAACGATTGGCTTAGCGCTTTCTTTTACAAAAGCTAGGAACCTTGAGGGCGCTGGGGCTAGCCGTTTGGGGTCAGTTTTTATATATATTTTGGTTGGTACCATTGGAATGAAAATGGACATATTAGAAGTTATTAAGTCTCCCGGCCTCCTTCTTGTTGGAGGAATTTGGATGTTGTTTCATGTTTTGATCTTGCTTGCTGTCGCTCGCGGGATAAAAGCTCCTTTTTTCTTTGTTGCTGTTGGTTCCAAAGCAAACATTGGGGGCGCAGCATCAGCGCCTGTTGCCGCTGCTGCATTCCACCCTTCGCTCGCTCCCGTTGGGGTGCTTCTTGCGGTTTTAGGATATGCGCTTGGAACATATGGAGGATGGCTTACAGGGTTACTCATGTATTTAGCCTCAGGGGACCCGGGCTCATTAATGATTTAACATAAATGAAATGAATAAAAATTATTTATCACTATTGACCATATTTATGTGTTTAAGCTTATCTGGTCAAGTATCGGAGCCTGATCCTGTTTTTATTCAGAATTTATACCAAAAAGCCCTCGGCGATCAGCAGGGCTATTTTTGGCTATCGGATCTGTGTAAAGAAGCTGGACCTCGCTTGGCGGGAAGCCCAGGGGATGCAAAAGCGGTTAAGTGGGCTGTGGAAACACTGGATACTCTTGGCTATGAAAAAGTATTAAAGCAAGAGGTTGATGTTCGGCACTGGGTAAGAGGCATAGAAACCGCAGAGTTTTTGTCAAAAGGCAAAAGAAAAGCACTTAATATTACAGCTCTGGGTGGGTCTATTTCTACTCCTGGTGGAGATTCAGGAAACGGAATTACGGCTGAAGTTGTAGAGGTTAAAAACAGAAAAGACTTATACGCAAAGGGCTCCAAACTCAAAGGAAAGGTTGTGTTTTTTAATGAACCAATGGACCCTTGGTTAATTAATACAGGATCAGCTTATGGAAAGGCGGGTTGGCAAAGGTGGGGCGGAGCTTCAGAAGCTGCAAAATACGGAGCTGTTGCTGTTCTTGTAAGATCACTTACCCACAGGTTAGATGATTTTCCTCATACAGGGGCTATGACATATGAACAGGGGGTAAAGAAAATCCCTGCGGCAGCGATTTCTACAAACGGAGCAGAGTGGTTGAGTAAAGAACTATTGAAAAGCCCCCATTCAAAAGTCAAGATTATTCTTGGCTCACATGACATTGGTAGGAAAAACTCAGCTAATGTTATTGCTGAATGGAAAGGAATCGAGAAGCCCGATGAAGTCATACTTGTTGGGGGGCACTTAGACTCCTGGGACCTGGCTACGGGTGCTCAAGACGATGGGGCAGGCGTTGCTCACGCGATGCATGCTGTTTGGCTTTTAAAGAGCTTAGGCTACCAGCCTCGTCATACCATTAGAATTGTTCTTTTTGCAAACGAAGAGTTTGGCTTGGATGGGGCCAAGAAATATGCCAAAGAAGGCCTTGAAGAGAATCGAAAACACATTTTATGCATAGAGTCTGATGGGGGATCAGGAGCCCCTAGAGGATTTAGCCTACCTGCTATTATTCATGACAAAAGCCCGGAATTAATAAAGGAGCTAGATAATTTACTTGCCCGCTATGGCTGTAAAGAATGGACTCAAGGGGGGTCGGGAGCAGATGTTAGTCAAATAATAGATGATGGCGTTATTTTATGCGGATACCGCGCAGATAGCCAAAGGTATTTTGACTACCATCACACATCTCAAGATGATATAAAATCCGTGCACCCAAGGGAATTAGAACTAGGTTCAGCATCCATAGCTTCTTTCCTTTATTTTTTCGACAAAAAACTGTAAGATTATTTTTTATTGGGATTAATCGTCAAAGCTCATAACAACATTTGATGACCTAGGCATGCTTTGACATGAAAGAACATAGCCTTCTTCAACCTCTTCTTCTGTCAACGAGTAATTCATAGACATTTCTACATCTCCCTCTAAAACTTTGGCTCGGCAAGTACAGCAAACAGCCCCTTTACATGCGTATGGAATGTCGGCCCCCGCAGCAAGGGCGGCGTCTAAAACAAAGTCATTTGGCTTTTGCTCGAAGTGCGTTTTCTCGCCATCCAAAACAACAGTAACACTTGAAAGGTTTTGTTTCGATGAACTTTCCTTTTTTTCTTCTTTTAATTTTGAGGAAGCTTGGTCTGAGGAAAACAGCTCAAAATGGATTTTTTTCTGATCAGCACCAGAATTTTTGATTGCGTCACTAACGTTATGAATCATCTCTTCTGGCCCGCACAAAAAATACCCAGCTGGAAGAATTGAGGATGGCAGCTTATCGATGAGTGATTTGGCCCTCGCTTCGTCAATTCTGCCAAAAAGAAGGTCATTGCCCTGGTCTTCTCTGCTCAAAACATGATGAATATCAAGGCGCCCTAAATATTTATCTTTTAAATCTTCCAGTTCATTTTTAAAAATTATGGACGCCGTCTTTTTATTACCGTAAAAAAGTGTAAATCTAGACTTCGGTGAGTGTTGTAAAACAGTCTTAATCATTGATAACAAGGGTGTTATTCCCGAACCCGCGGCAAAACCGATATACTCTTCTTCTTGAGCCGGGGTGGGCTCAAGTATAAAGTTGCCCATTGGTGGCATGACCTCAAGGACATCGTTTACTTTTAAATCGTTTGTTGCCCAAGAGGAAAATCTACCCTCTGGAACTCTTTTTACCGCAATCCTAAGTTCGTTTTCTAGAGGGCTTGAGCAGATTGAATAAGATCTACGAAGCTCCTCGCCGTTGATTTCTTGTTTAAAAGTCAGATATTGGCCAGGGACAAAATTAAAGGCCGTAGTGTCAGAAACATCAAAAGAAACACTTACGCAGTCTTCGGTCTCCTGTCGAACATCAGCAACACGTAGCTTGTGAAACCTCGATTTTGAGCCTTTTTGTGCCGCAACAGTTGTCATCAAGCCAATGGTTGAATCGGCTTTGTTTTTTTTAAAAAATCCTAACATCTTTTTAGCAAGATTAAGTTTCGAGTGAACAAAAATAGGTTGTTAAACCTTTTAATAGAACGCTATTTTACCGTTTACGGTTCGAATCGCCTTAAATTGCAGTTTAAATGTCTCAACCAATGGGAGAATCAATATCAATAGAAGAACGCTTTGAAGCGTTTGTCGCAGAGGAAAACAGAGTGGAGCCAAAACACTGGATGCCAGATGCATACAGAAAAACACTCGTTCGTCAAATTAGTCAGCATGCGCATTCAGAGGTGGTAGGAATGCTTCCTGAGGCCAATTGGATTTCACGAGCACCTAGCCTTCGTTCGAAATTAATCCTATTGGCTAAAGTTCAGGATGAAGCTGGCCATGGGTTGTACTTATACAGTGCCGCTGAAACTTTGGGCACCCCAAGAGAGAAAATGATTGACGATCTGTTAACTGGAAAGGCAAAGTATTCTTCAATCTTTAATTATCCAACATTAACATGGGCTGATATGGGCGCTGTCGGGTGGCTTGTTGATGGTGCTGCAATAGCAAATCAGGTAATGCTATGTAGAACCTCTTATGGACCGTATAGTAGAGCGATGGTTCGGATCTGTAAAGAAGAAAGCTTCCATCAAAGGCAAGGTTTTGAAATAATGATGAACCTGAGTAAAGGAACTAAAGGCCAAAAAGAGATGGCTCAAGATGCATTAAATCGCTGGTGGTGGCCGAGCGTCATGATGTTTGGACCATCGGATGATAACAGCCCAAATTCAGCTCAGAGTATGCGATGGAGAATCAAACGAAAGAGCAACGATGAGCTTCGACAAGAGTATATTGACAAAACGGTCAAACAAGCAGAATATTTAGGCTTAACAATTCCAGATAAGGACCTTAAATGGAATGAGGATACAGGACATTATGATTTTGGAGAAATTGATTGGACTGAGTTTTTCGATGTGATTGCTGGGAACGGGCCTTGCAATGCAGAAAGGATTGCAGCAAGGCAAAAGGCACACAATGATGGAGCCTGGGTTCGTGATGCAGCCTCTGCTTACGCCAAGAAACAATCCAGAAGAAAAAAGCTAGAAGAAGAGACACAAGATTCGGCAGCATGAAAAATGAGACGAGCAAGCCATGGCCTCTTTGGGAAGTTTTTGTTCGTAGCAAAAACGGTCTTGCCCACAAGCACGCGGGAAGCCTCCACGCCTCGGATCAAGAAATGGCTCTAAAAAACGCAAGAGATGTTTATACTCGCCGCAGCGAGGGTGTGAGCATATGGGTTGTTTTATCCTCCTCTGTTATCGCGTCATCACCTGACGACAAAGAGCCACTGTTTGCCCCTTCTGACGATAAAGCTTACCGCCATCCAACATTTTATGACATTCCTGATGATGTTGGACACATGTGATTTTAAAACTCAATATGTTTTACATCTGGCGGATGATGCGTTGGTCTTAGGTCAAAGGCTTTCCGGTTGGTGTGGACATGGACCTATACTGGAACAAGACATTGCCATTAGTAATATTTCTCTTGACTTGATAGGCCTTGCTCGACAATATTACCAATATGCGGCAGAGCTTATCGGAGGAGACACTACGGAAGATTCACTGGCGTATTTTCGAGAAAGCAGAGAGTTTTATAATCATCTGATTGTAGAGCAACCTAATGGAGACTGGGGCGACACAATGTCTCGGCAATTTTATTTTGATACATTCCATTTTTTTCAATTACAGCACCTTACGAGATCTGAAGACCTTAGGCTTCGTGAAATTGCCACAAAAGCTTTAAAAGAAACGACTTACCATGCTCAGTTCAGTGCTGAGTGGATCATACGCCTTGGTGATGGGACAAAAGAAAGTCGAAAAAGAGTACAGAAAAGCATCACGCATCATTTTCCATATGCTTTAGAGTTTTTTGAGACAACAGAATTTGACAAACAGGCTCACGACCTTAACCTAGGCCCTGACGTTAGGGAGCTCAAAGATAAATGGATAGAAAAGGTCAGAGAGGTTTTAAATATCGCAACACTCGACGATATAAATTCTGATGCTGTTGCAAAAAAAGGGGGTAAAAGAGGAATACACTCTGAAGAACATGGTCTTATTTTAGCCGAGATGCAATCGGTTGCTAGATCTTATCCAGATGCAAAATGGTAATGGCAGAAGTTTCTGAGGACTCAATAATGAATACCCTTTCAGGAGTTATGGATCCAGAGGTTCCTGTTTTAAGCGTTATCGATCTTGGGGTTATACGAGATGTAAGAATTAATCAATCACATGTCGAGGTAGACATAGCTCCTACTTATACGGGGTGCCCTGCTATGGATGTGATTTCTTCTTCGGTCGAGGAGGCCATTATTAAATTGGGAGTAAGCAAGGTGGAGGTAAACACGGTTTTAACCCCACCATGGACAACAGACTGGATCTCAGAAGACGGAAAAAGAAAACTTTTGGATTACGGTATTGCTCCCCCTAAAAATGAGGGGAATCAAAAACGAGAACTTTTTCAGAGTGCGCCCGAAATTGCATGCCCAAGGTGTAAGTCTAACGACACCTCTTGCGTCTCTCTTTTTGGCTCGACGGCATGCAAGTCCCTTTACCGATGCAATGCTTGTCTCGAGCCATTTGACTATTTTAAGTGCCTTTAAAACTAAAGACATGTCAGAAACGGTCATAAAAAATTTCACATCAGGAGTTTTGAAGCTCACGTTAAATAGGCCTGAGAGTTATAATGCTTTTAATAAAGAAATGGCCCTGTCTCTGCAGAAAAGTATTGAACAAGGCGCTAAAGATGATGCTGTTCGAGCCATTTTAATTACAGGAAAAGGAAAAGCATTTAGCAGTGGGCAAGACCTTCAAGAGGCGATAGACCCTGATGGGCCGGGGTTAGATAAGATTCTTTCAGAGCACTTTAACCCCTTAGTAAGCCAAATCAGAGAAATCCCAAAGCCTATCATTTTTGCAGTTAATGGAATTGCTGCAGGAGCAGGTGCCAATTTGGCTCTTGTGGGAGATGTTGTTGTTGTTTCTGAAAAAGCATCATTTGTTCAGGCTTTTAGCAAAATAGGACTTATTCCAGATTCTGGCGGAACATATACCTTGCCTAGATTGGTTGGCTTTGCAAAAGCCAGCGCATGGATGATGATGGCCGATAAGATAGACTCCCAAGAGGCTTTAAGTTCGGGATTGGTTTATAAAGTTTTTCCTGAAGAGAATCTCCTTGAGGAGGCGATGAGTATTGCCAAGCACCTTGCGACACAGCCAACAGCAGCATTTGCGGGAATTAAAAAGGCTTTGAATAGTTCTTTGTTTTCAGGCCTAAATGATCAATTAGAGCTGGAGCGAGGGCTTCAAAATAAGATGGGAGAAACCCAAGACTTTAATGAAGGGGTAGCTGCTTTTTTAGAGAAGCGCCGACCAAATTTTAAGGGCAAATAATGTCATTGACGCCTAATTGCAGAACTTTGGTTCTAATAGAGAACAAGTAGTTAAATGAAAAACGATCTAACCTTTAAAAAGACAATTGTTGTGGGCGCTGGAGCAATGGGTATAGGTATTGCTCAGGTTCTTTCCCAGGCTGGAGCGACGGTGTTTCTTTACGATATTGACTTAGCGGGGGTGAAAAAAGCACTTGAGAAGCTTGAGAAAGTAATGGAAAGGCTAGTTGTAAAAGGAAGGCTAGAGCGCCCTGAGTCTAGGGAAATCCTAAAAAGAATAACACCTATCGAAGCTCTTGAAAAAGCAGAAGGGGCGCAGGTGGTGATCGAGGCCATTTCGGAAAATATCGAGTTAAAAAGAGATTTGTTTCAGAGACTAGAAGACCTTTTGCCTGCAGACACCATTTTCGCCACCAATACATCATCATTGTCGATAGCCTCACTTGCGAAAGGATTAAACCATCCGGAAAGATTAATTGGTATACATTTTTTTAATCCCGCAGCATTAATGCCTTTAGTTGAAATTATTCCGAGCATGGCTACCGGGCCAGAGATTGTTTCAGGTTGTAAAAGTTGGCTAACGCAAATGGGAAAATCACCTGTAGTTGCTAAGGACAGCCCTGGCTTTATTGTAAATCGAGTGGCTAGAGCATTTTATGGCGAGGCGATGAACATATATGAAGAGGGGATTGCCAGCCCAGATACCATTGACTGGGCTATGACAAGTATAGGAAAATTTAAAATGGGGCCATTTTTATTGATGGACTTTATTGGTCAAGACATAAACTATTCAGTTTCAGAATCAGTTTGGACTCAATTTTATTTTGAGCCACGGTTTAGACCAAACATCTCTCAGAAGCGCCTTGTTGAACAGGGGTGGCTTGGAAGAAAAACTGGCCGAGGGTTTTACACTTATGAAGAGGGCTCCGCTGTTTCTAACCCAATAAAGGATGAAGCTTTAGGAAATGCTATTCTCGAGAGAATACTTGCTTTGCTCATTAACGAGGCTCTTTCAGCTTTGGGAGATAGGCTATGCACACTGGAGGACCTAGAAACAGCCATGGTTAAAGGAGTAAACTATCCAATAGGCCTCATTGAGTGGGCAAAAAAAATAGGTCCAGATAAAATATTACAAATATTAAAAGACCTTCTAGACCATACAGGAGACGGCAGGTATCGACCTACCGCACTTCTTAAAGATTGGGTAACCAAGGGAAAGCTTGAAATAAAATAAATATTATAAAATGGCCAATCCAGTAACATTTGATTTAGCTATTGCGAGAATTCGCTCTATGAGTGACAAGGAGTATGGTGAAACGTTAACGGTTTTTATGGATGAACACCCCGCTCTTTTTGGTTTTTTAATGAATCTATCTGAGGAGTTTGATGACGACGAACATGAGCAGCTAGTTAGAACAGCGATGCTCCTTCGCGAGGGCTTTAGATTGGCCGCACTTACTATAAATTCAATAACCAGTGTTATTATTCAGGATGTCACTCGCGAAGTTGTAGAAAATGTGGAAAAGATAGATTCAGAAGATGGCCCCAACTTGGAAGAGATGGTAAAAGTTTCGCGCAGCCCTTTTGTGTTTTCAGAGCTACGAAACTTTCTTCATCAAGAGCTTAAAAGTGGGCTTAGAGAAAGAAAAGGCCAACAACACAACCTAATGGTTTTGGTAGATGTTTTAATCGGTTGCTTTGAAGAGGCTGTAGACATTCCGGAGGCGAAAAAATCAGAATAAGAATAGCAGATATGGACACAGAAGACATCCCGAAAAAAATGTATAGCAACGACGCTTTTAGTCAGTGGCTAGGGATGGAAATTCTCACTGCTTCAAACGGTTCTGCTGTGGTTGAACTTAAAGTTCGTGATGATATGACCAATGGTTTTGGCATCGCGCACGGAGGTATCGCCTACGCTTTAGCTGACTCAGCTCTGGCGTTTGCTAGCAATAGCTTAGGAAGTAAAGCGGTTTCAATTGAAACAAGTATTTCACATACCAAACCGGTTAAGGCAGGCGATACATTAAAAGCATCAACAAAGCTCAAGGATAAGTCCAATAGACTGGCAAGGTTTGAGGTTGAGGTTCGAAATGAACAAGACGTTGTTGCTCTTTTTCGCGGAACAGTATTTATAACTGAAAAACTATGGGAATGAATGCATTTATTATAGAGGGAACAAGAAGCCCAATTGGTTCTTTTGGTGGAGTGTTGCGTGACGTTAGGACCGACGACCTTGGGGCACACAGCCTGTCTTCGTTGATTTCAAAGTTTAAAAGTCTTGACCTTGAGCAAATAGAGGATATTTATCTAGGCTGTGCAAACCAGGCAGGAGAGGACAATAGAAATGTTGCAAGAATGGCATCGCTACTTGCGGGAATACCCGCTTCGGTACCTGCAGAAACAATCAACAGGCTTTGTGCCTCAGGCCTTAGTTCAGTTCTGCATGCCCAAAGGGCGATTAATTCCGGCGCGGGAGATTTTTTCATCGCGGGGGGTGTAGAGAATATGACCAGAGGGCCCTATATAGTGAGCAAGTCCAGTAAGGCGTTTGGAACAGATAGTAAAATGTATGACTCAAGCTTTGGTTGGAGATTTGTTAATAGCAGGATGAAATCTACCTATGGAGCGGAGGCAATGGGAGAAACAGCAGAAAACTTGGTAGAGCAATATTCAATATCAAGAGAGGATCAGGATAAGTTTGCTTGTTGGAGCCAGGAAAAAACACAGCGGGCAAAAGCAAGCGGTATTTTTTCTCAAGAAATTTCTTCACTATCAATTCCACAGAGAAAATCAGAGGACATTATCGTCTCAGAAGACGAATTCCCAAAACCCAACACAACTATCGAGGGACTTTCTAAGTTGAGGCCGGCATTTCGCTCTCCAGGAACGGTAACGGCAGGAAATTCTAGCGGGCTTAATGATGGAAGCTGTGCTTTATTAATCGCATCTGAGGCGGGAGTTAAAACAATTAACGCTAACCCTTTGGCTAGAGTTGTTTGTGGTACCTCTGTTGGTGTTGAGCCAAGAACGATGGGGATCGGGCCCGTTCTGGCCTCAAAAAAGGCCCTAAAGATGGCAGGTCTCACTATGGATCAAATGGATTTAATCGAGATCAATGAGGCATTTTCTGCCCAGGTTCTTTCTTGCACTCGAGAGCTGGGCTTAGAGGATACCGACCCGCGGATAAACCCCAATGGAGGAGCAATCTCATTGGGCCACCCTTTGGGAATGACCGGAGCACGATTGGCCTTAACCGCCGCCAAAGAACTCAACAGGTCTGGAGGTAGGTATGCGTTAGTTACCATGTGCATAGGCGTTGGTCAAGGTTTTGCCGTTATTTTAGAACGTCAGTAAATTTTATTACTATGTTTTACTCTTTTGAAGGAATTAAGCCGGTTGTTCACCCTAGCGCATTTGTCCATGAACAAGCAACGGTTATAGGAGATGTATGGATAAATGAAGATGTATACATAGGTCCAGGAGCTGTTTTAAGAGGTGATTGGGGCAGAATCACCGTTGAAAAGGGATCCAATGTTCAAGAAAATTGCACAATTCATGTTTTTCCGGGAAAAAATGTTCTTTTAAAAGAGTCATCCCATATTGGACATGGAGCCATAATTCATGGGGCAACAATTGAGACGAACTCGTTGATTGGAATGAACGCAGTAATTATGGATGATGCCGTTATCGGAAAAGAGTCTATCGTTGGTGCTTTGACATTTGTAAAGCAAGGCACGATTGTCCCTGAAAGGTCTGTTTTTGTTGGTAACCCAGGAAAAGTAGTAAAGCCAGTTTCTAATGAAATGCTCAAGTGGAAAACAGAAGGAACCTCATGGTATCAAGCTCTACCTTCAAGCTATAAAAAAGACCTATTAAAGTGTGATCCTCTGACCACAGATGATATAAATCGCAATCGAAAAAAGGGAGGATACGCCCCTCTGAAAAGCAAGTAAATAAAGACTTTTTTTGATTTTTTTTGAGGTTATTAACTATTCTTTGTTGAAAAATCCCTACTTTTAAAGACTTAACTCAATTCACACTTAAACAACCTATTTATGAAAAATCGTACACAGCGACTACTCGGAGCCTTAGCATTCAGTGTGCTATCGATGCCGATGTTCGCCCAGCTTTCGGGGTCATATACCATTGACGCCAACGGAACCGGGACGAGCAACTACACAACTTTCGGGGCGGCGACTGCTGCCTTGTCTACCAGTGGAGTGAGTGGTGCAGTTACGTTCAATGTTGCGTCGGGAACCTATACAGAGCAGGTGACCTTGTCGGCAGTAACAGGAGCGTCTAGCACAAACACTATCACATTCCAAGGTAGCTCAACCGCACCTTCAATAATCACATATTCTCCAGCGTCGTCTGCGACTAACTGGACTGTGAGTCTTGATGGAGCGGATTATGTGACTCTAGATAATCTTACTATAAAAACTGGCGGGTCCACTTATGGCCGCTTGGTAAATTATACAGGTAACGTTGCAAACTTTAATCTTACCAACTGTCATCTTACTGGCGCTACGGCGAGTTCTACATCTAACAACTATGCTGGTCTATATTACTCTTTCCCTGCTGTAGCAGAAGGAAACTGGCATGTTAGCGATAATGTTTTTGATTCAGTTTCTTATGCAGCTTATGTATATGGAACAGGATATGGAGCAGGCTCTGGAGCTGACTCTGTTTTTATCGAGGACAACACTATTAATGCTACTTATTACGGATTTTATACCCGCTACGCGAGGTATTCAAAGGTCCATGATAATACCATCAACTCTCTAGTGACCAATGGTGTTCGTAACT